>MAAB01038846.1_pt1 | contig 20218 bp, 7 predicted proteins | sample 1115991 | NCBI WGS metagenome assembly MAAB01 (sample SAMN04961124, study PRJNA320927) | seawater metagenome | isolation source: sample BD02T18 sea water enriched with oil for 18 days | place: USA:Gulf of Mexico | collected 2013-07-27
AGATTATTTTGTGTATGAATTGAAATATTTGATGGGAGTGTAAAATCGGAATCACTTGCCGTAGTTACCCCCGTATCAGGGCTTAACGTTAACGCCACCTCTGGGAATTCTGGCGCAATACCCTTACCATTTAGGCCAACTTGATATGTAACCCATTTATATAAGCTTTCATCCGATGTACTAATGGCTTCAGTTACAACGACGTCTTTGCCATCATCATCTAATTCACGCTTTGTTGCAGAAACCACATCGACTGACACGCTTAGTGTGTCATCACTGTTTAGGGTAATACGCTCTTCGATGCTTATTTTAGGAAACCAATAACCATCACTAGGATCTGAAACATCATGCGTAAGGCTAGAAATAAATGTTACATTCTCATCAACATTAATAGCCAGCGTCTCGTTGTTACCCTCTATAAATTCATCATTTAGGGTTGTTACTGTTACTTGAAAATTTTCAAACAACGCACTATTAACACTATTTTTTAAGATGATTTTATCGTGTATTTCATGAATAGCTTCGCCATCAAATTTTAGCTCTACCTTATAATCCTGCGGGTCTATTACATCCCCAGCGTTATTCGGCAATTCTAGATTACGCGCTGCCACACCACTTGCAATATGACCATGGGACATGGCTATTGATATTTCGCCTACATCCGAATCGATTGTAGGTACACCTGTAAAGGTAATATCATAAACACACTTTTTACTTTGTTCAGATGAAGCATATTCATGGCAGTTTTTTCCACTTATATCATTCTTTTTTGAATCACTGTCATCTAAATTTTGTGCCATTAACACTGAAAACTTATCATCATTATTAATGGTGCTTTGTAGCGTTAGGGATGTTGTTACGGCAAGTGGGTCCGCCCCTGATTGCACTATATCTTCTATAAATTCAGTACCGGTTAGAGTGATCAAATCAGGGTCTTTATCAAACGTAATTTCAATGATTTCATTATCTTCTAAGCGGTTGTCTCCACGGACGTATAAGGACGTTATCGATGTGGGTACAACGTCCCCGTTTACAACTTGGTTTTTACTGGTGTTGGAGACGTTATTTTTCGAATGCAACGTTAAGATATTAAGGTCACCTATATAAAAGTCACCTAGATCGCTAGCTTCACTAGTACTAATAATACTTTCAGCACAATTCTCATCAGCCTGATTACGCCCATCATTAGAACTGCAATCTAATGATGACATGTGTAGCTGAATACTAGGTACATCATTAGCGATATCCTTATCTATGCTGTAACTAAAGGGCTCATCGGTCGTTGCAGGTGAACCACCGCCCTCATTGACACTTTGATCTGAGTATAAGGTAACCGTTACTTTATCCTCATTGGGAATGATTATATTTAATGCTTGATTGGTACCACCAATACCAGCAACTTGAGCTGTAGATGAATCTGAAATTGCTAACGTAGCTGCAATTGTTTCATCGTTCTCCACCAGTTCATCACCCATAATTTCAAAAATAAGCGTTTCACTGCCGCTTTCAACAGCCGCGCCACCCGTTGCAAATACAATTGTTGAGCCGTTTATAGTCAGTTTAGAATTAGCTATTTGGCTGATTCTGTAATCCGTACCTTGTAACGCTGCGGTAACGGAACCAGCAAGATTAAAGTCAAAAGTTAAGACCCCCGAGTTACCTGCGTCAGCTGCCACATCGGTATCCCATGTTAGGGTGTATGTATATTTTGTGTTCGTTAAGGAATTATCCGTGTTGTTTTCTGTTGCCGTTTGCAAGCCTGATGGGCCAGATAAACTAAAGTTCACACTATCATCATTAATAATCGTTTCATTAAACGCTAATAAATCCCCTCCGGCAGGCACCGTATACAAATCGTTAATGGTGGATTTAATTAGACTGAAGTTTAAAAGTTCATCACTTTCTGAATCTGTGTCCCCCAAAAAAGTAAACGCTATCTGTGATGAAAAATTTTCTTTAGTAGTGGCAGTATTAGTTGCATGTACAGGCATGTTCAGTTTTTTATTTACATCAGGCAGTGCGAAGGAAGAGTTTATCTGGGCTCCTAGGTCAAACCCTGTTGTTTGCACATCACTCGCTTTAAATGTCACCGTTGTGGTGTCAGCCAATTGCAGTGCAACTTCAATTTCTGGCACCTCAGGTGCAACTGATTGTGATAATAACAAGTTATATACACTTAATGTTCCGTCACAATTGTTTTCTGTAAAACTGGTGGCATTTGACTTTCCAGCCTCAAATTCACAAGTAGATGTATTGCTTCTTTCTATCATGATTTCGGCTACTTCATCTATTTCTAAGGTTATGGCTTGGGGCAAGAAAATTTCAACCCCTGAAAGCACGTTTTCATCTAACCCGCCTATATACTCTCTGCCTACAGGTGCTGTGTAACTTAAGTTTATATTTTCAGCCACTTCTACCCAATCATCATTATTGATTGTAACGGCGATGTCTTGAACGGTTAATGCTATTGCTGCGTCAGTACCGTAGGTGTGTATATTCAAGCTTGTATAGTCGGAATTAAATTTAAAGTCGCTCTCACTGCTGTTTATTGTTGCAGCAGTGTTTAACTCAATAGCCGTCGCCACATCACGTGCACAATGATTTGTATTATTCGCATCCACCACACAGCTTTGATCAACACTCAAGGTTATTGTAGGTCCGTTTAGGGCTATGTCACCTGTAATACTTAAGCTAGACAATGTTGAACAAGCATCGCCCGTTGCACAGCTTTCAACAACTGTATCGGATTCATTAGCTCGCGATACACTGATTTTATCTTCACTGTTTACGGTTAATGTCCAATCTAGGGTGCGTGCTTTTGTAAGATCGTTATACGTAGTTCCGGTACTGCCAACGTGACTCACCGATGCAATATATGGAGATGATGTAGACAATCTTAGATTAAGATACTCTGGTAACTCAACCAGAGTATCCTGTTTCAGTGTTAAAGCAGACATAGCCAATTCTTGCACGGCATTGCTAAGTGATACAGCTGCTGTACTTAGTGTGTAATCGGCATTGGTACCGGCCTCTAAGCACTCCAGTGCTGATGTTCCGGTACAAGTGGCCCCGACCTCCATGGAAATCTTTGGCAGATCATCTTCCGGTAGCTCAAGTATTTCAGCCCAGGTAAATGTATAAGGGTTGGGATTAGATACCGCATCAGGGTTAAGTGGATCAATTAAATCAAATGCTTCAGGTTGCGCATTACTGCCACTTACCACTAAGTTTAAATAGTCGTTATTCAGCTGGGTTTCGTTTATGGCATAGTTTGAATTATCATCTGAATTAATCACAGAGTATAACGGGCTGTTGGTGTCTGCATCTAACTGGTAATGAAATACCTCGTCTACTTCTACACGAGCATCTGCCTGATATTGTAAAACTAACGTATTTAATAATCCGGATGTGGTTTGACTGTTTTGGGAATGAATAGGTAAAGAAAAATCTATTACTGAATCAGTAGCTGTACCAGGGATTACCATTACAGCATCAAAGATGGCACCGTCTTCACCTGTATCAAAGGTCGCATTACTATCACCTTGCTTCGTTAATTTAGCTGCTATAGCCGACACTTCCTTAGCAATAGAATGACTTAGATTCAAACCATATCGGCTTTCACAGGCCGCTTCAGTAAATTGGGTAGTATCCTGATCAAAGACACACGTTGACGCATCTAATCGCGTAAGGGAGATATTGGCGATATCATCACTGAGTAACGTGAGAGCTTGATTATGAATCCAAGGGGTTGTACCTCCACTACCGTCGCTGATCGGTTCAATATAATCACTGCCTTCGGTAGCTGATATTAGTAGATTAAGAACTTCAGGTACTTCTACCCAATTATCATTATTTACGGAAATCTGGATCTGTGGTGAAGTATTATTGAAAAGTTCACCGTATTCATGAAGTAGGATAACATCGTCCACATGATTAAATGTGAAATCCGTTTCACTACTGTCAATGATCAAGTCTGAATCCGCTGCCACTTGGAGCGCACAGTTATTTGAGTTAGCACCATCCCCACTTATCACACAGCTATTGTTAATACTTAAAGCAATGGATGGCCCGTTAGTAGCGATTGCACCTTCCACTGTTAAGGCACTTACTGTTTGCGCAGCTGGGCAAGAGTCAACACCTGAGGTACATTCAATTAAACTGTCGCTGACTGATACCATGCTAAGTTTAAGGCGGTCATCACTGGATACCGTAAGATCCCAACTCATCAGCCAATTATCCAGGCTATCAACTGGCAAAGTTATTGTTTCATCGGTTTCAGCAAATACAATACTCTCTACAAAGTCTGGGGCACCCGCCAATTGGAGTGCTATTTTTTCTTTAAACTCTACTAGCGGGACTAGATCAGGATTAAGCGTTAAGGGAAGGTCAATGGTTTTATTGACTGAGGTTAATAAAGTGTTGGTTGTATTAAGTGTGTATTCATCAGCGCCTAAACACTCAATACCATTAGCAACCGTACAGGTACCTTTAGCAAGGCTTACACTGGGAATTAGCTCATTAGGTAATTCAACGAGCTTATTCCAAGACAATGTATAAGCTGTACTATCGGTATCAGTTGGTTCAGGTTGCTCTAAAAGCCCATTAATTGTTAGCGTTAAAAAATCATTATTCTCAATAGTGTGAGTGGCTTGGCTAGCGCCCAATACAAGTAATGTGTCTGGCGTTGGCGTGGATAAATTAACAGTAAGCTGCTCATCAATTTCCACTATTTCGTCATGCTTTACCTGTAATATCAAAGCATCATTACTAGTATCAACTGGTAAGAATGTGCCTTCCTCTTTTAGTATATAGGCGCCATCATTGGTTTTATTAAAGGGTGTACTTACTATAGAGTAATCATTACTACTGTTGTTTTCTTCAAAAGTCACATTTCCCGACACACCTAATTCAAACGTTAATGCAGGTACATTAGCCTCTGCCGATCCTTGCCAATTAACCATATATTCTATTGATTCAGTTTGCTCATCGCTAGCTTCATTAGCCAGAGCCAAATTTAACGTTATTTTGTCGGTATCGATTATGGTATGGGTAAAGCTGCTTGGAATATCCGCGGTACTTAATAGCGTTAAGTAACCTAAATTAGCACTATTATCCGGAGCACTTAAAGTGGTTATAAATGATTCTTCCAACTCTACAACACCGTCAGATTTTACTTTTGTGGTAAAACTGAACGAACCACTCTCCTTGGGCAATGAGCTAACCCCATAACTAAAACCAGTCAAGGCACTAACATCAAAATCCGCAGCTTCAGTGTTTACATCCGCACTTACCAGTAAACTAAACGATAATTCGGGTACATCACTGGCAATATTTTTATCCCACTTAACCGTGTACTTATTTTCTTTTTCAGAGGATTCGTTAGAAGTTTCAGAGTTACTATTATCTTTTACAAGGCTTAGCTCAACTTTGTCGGCTACAGGTATGGTGTAGTCTATTACCCCCAACAAAGTATCGCCAATGTCTGAACCTTGAACAGATAATTGTTGACTGCCAGATGGAACACTTACCTGAATATTAATACTTTCAGCCAGCTCGACTAGTTCGTCGTTGTTAAGCTGTATATATAAGGTTGAACTTCCACTAGCGCTCCAGCTAACGCCTGCTTGCTTTAATAACCATTCATCACCAGTGACTATCGCGCCAGTATCAGACGCTACTTTTAAGGTGTAGTCAAAATCACTACTGCCGTTGTTAAGGTTTTTAATCGCTTTAGAGTTATCCGAGTTTAACGTCAAAAATAAAGATACATCATCATCCACGGCAACATCTTGCCAATCTATCTGGTAGCTTAAAAATCCAGCCTCACCGAAGTCACTAATATCTGTGTTCTGGGAGGTTTTGCTAAAACTTAGCTGTACAGTATCGTCATTTTTAATAATTGACTCAAGCGCCAAAGTAGCATTTATTTCGTCTAAACCTAGTAATTTAAAACCTTCGATATAGTTTTGTCCAGCTAGGTTTGTATTACTTTGATTGTTAATATCACCTATTTTATTTACGCTAATATTAATGAATTCATCAGCTTCTACGCGAGTATCCGATTCATAGATAACAGGCAAACCTCTCTCAAATCTGACAGAGTTAGCGTTATCGCTACTTGGTGGCGAAGTTAAAGTGTCGCCCTGTTCGTGAATCGAAATTGGCGTGTAATCAATAGTAAAGTCAGGCAGGGCTTCTGGCGCGAGTTCTGCACAATTGTGCAGGTTTTTATCACACTCACTTTTTACTGCAAAATTTATTGAAGGTACGTTAGCAGCCACCTGCTTATCCCAAGTATAGGTAAAAGGAGCAAGCTGAGATTGTGAACTGGTATCTAGTTCATTTAAGCTACTTTGAGTAAGTGTAATAGTTAATTTATCATCATTTACCAAAGAAGCAATAATAGGACTTGCACTCGCGTCAATAGAGTACGGAACACTGCTTGTATAATTTTCAAGTTTTAGGCCAAGCGTTTCATCAATTTCAACAAGTTCATCGTCACGTAAATCTATACGTATAAGTGGTGTTTTAGTTTCACCACCGTCGTGAATATTAATAACAAAGCTGTTATTAATTTTATAAATTTCAGAAACCAAACCATTAGAATCAATATTATTTAATACAACATCTAAGTGCTCTTCATCTCCAGAAAAACTTTTAATTTTCACGTCACTACTAGCTTGCACAGCCAGTTTAGCCTGGATTAATGGCACAGTATTGGCGATGGATTTATTTAAAGATACTTGATATTGGCCGCTACTACAGGTTTGCTCAATTAGTCCGTTACAATTGTTAGCACCCGCGATTTCATCCATTGATATAACAAGCTCATCGTTATTAACAACGACTATCTCCAAGTTTTTCTGGCCTGAAGATAAAGGATTTACAAATTCACTACCTTCACTGATTGCCACTATTGCTTTAAATCGTTCGGAGTTCTCAACAATATCATCATGAATGATAGACAGTGGCCACTTCTTGGCGGTAGACAGCAAACTAACGGTTTCCAGTGCATCGGCACTAATTATTTTATATTCAAACTCACTGGTATCGGATATGTCTTGTGGATCTATACAGCCAAGTACATCACCACAAGGCTGTTCGGTTAGGCTTAAGTGTATATTCCCCACGTTTTGGGCAATGTCTTTATCCCAATTAATGGTAATAGGCTGAACTAACGGAATAGGATTATTACCTGCATCAAAAGCATCAGCGGGCTCTATAACGCTAGCAGCATAATTAAGAGACAAATTGAGTTTGTCTTTGTTTCTTATTAAACCCAAAGCTCGATTAATTTCACTGTCACTACCCAACGGATAACATATGTCGGTATCATCACAATATTGAACATCTAATATGTTATTAGTGTCACCTTCAGTATCGATTGACAAATAACAAATTTCACTGGGCTCTACGGTATTATCTAGTTTAATTTTTACGTTTAAATTTTCGTTATTTTGCGAACCGTCAAATTGAACAGTAGAGGATGAGGTTAAGCCTAAAACATCTTCGTTATTACAACTGTGATCTCCACCCGTTATAGAGTAATTCAATTGTGTTACAACCGCTTGATCTAGCTGCAAATTATAGCTAACTGTACGTGTTAGCGAGGAATCGACTGGCGACTCCCCATCATCCGACTCCCAGCCATATACACTTAGGGTGGCTTTGTTATTGTTTTCGACCTTAAAGATCTTTAACAGACTATGCGTTTGATCTGCTGCTGGCTCACCAGTATCAAGGTCAAAATCCTTATTTACCAACGTAAAATTAATCGCTAAATATTCATCACACTCTACTAAGCCATCCTTGTTTATCTCAAGTTCAATATTAATCTGTGATTCATCTTTAAGGAAATCTACCGTAGTACCTACTAGTAACTTACTTCTAACTCCGTTTTTGTTAATGTATAGACTGTAGTCTAATTCATTAGTTTTCTCTGTTCGCGTTAACCCTGAAAGATACCCACACGAAGCATCATCAGCCGCATCCACTCCGTCATTTACTGAATTTACAATCGTATAAAATAACTTTAAGTCAGTAAGTGCTGTAATACCTTCTTCATCAGAAATACTACGATTCAGTAACATTTTATAGTTATAAACATTAATTATTTTAGGATCAGTATCGATAGGTTCAGGTGTTGCTATTGGATTATTTTCAACTTCCCCACCGTCAGGCAGTTTCATGGCTAAAACTGGGAAATCATCATCTATAATATTAATTAAAAGTGAATCAACATTGATATCTACGAAGTTTAAACCAAATAGCTCTGTTCCTTCATACTCAGCATCCCCTGTAATAATCACCCTCAACCCCTCACCATCAGGAAATATATTACCTGGAGTGAAGTTTATCTCTCCACTAGAGCGAGCGTAATCTGATGAAGAGGCCTCAGGTACTGAACCTGAATTAGACGGCCGATTAAAGGTATACGAAAAAGACCAAGGATATAAAAGCTTATTGGCTAACTTTAACGTAATACCTAGCGATCCATCACTTTCACCAACCTCTAAGAAATCAAAATCACCACTTTGATTACCCGCTACAAATTCCTTTAAAGGGATTTCATCACCATTGTTAAATACCAAAATCAATTCAGGGTCATCATCATCTTGAATTTGGTGAAAGTGATGGGAAAAGAATATACCCTGATCACTCTGCAAAATAATTTCTATATTTTCATCCGGTTCAGACACTTTATCTGCCGACACATAAAATGTGAAATCAAACTCCTTAGTTCCTGGCTCAAGTTCAATTGAGGAAAGCTGAAGACACAAATCATCATCAGAAGCAGTAGGATCATTAATACAATAATCACTCGCCAATGCGCTAGACATGTATTGAGCCCTGTAAAATGACTCATTTTCAAGCAAGCCATCTTCATCAATCAACTCTGGGTCTAGTCCCTGTAAATAAACCTCAATACTTTGGGTTTGCCTTATTCCGTCAGCTTCATCAGAACTATTAGAATTACTCACCTTCACAGTGTAAGTAACAGGGTTCCATGCGCTACCAGTATCTAGAGAGCCATCCTCTTCAAGACTCTCATCTGATTTAATTTCCATTACAAGATTAAAACCGTTTCTATCCGGCTCCTCATCTGTACGAATCGTTCCCGAAGCAAAGTCTTTATCCCCTAGCGCATTCAGCCCAGAGGACTCAATATTTATTTTTACAAGCTCATCCTTCTCTAAAATATCATCGCTTAATACAGTCACAACAAAATTTAAACTTTGCACGCCGCGTTCAAATACTAAAGTAGTATTAATAGGCTCGAAATCATTACAGGGACTGGCGTAGCGGGTTTCACCACTATTATCAAACCAGTCTTCGCAGCTCTCACTAAAAACAGCTAATGAATAAGGCTCTACAACTGGGTGGCTCAACTCAAGTTGAAACGTTAATTTTGCCGTTCCTGTATCACCCTCTGTAATTGCTGGACTAGTAACACTTATACTTGGGAAGTCATCATTAGTAATTTGCCCAACTATAACAGCCACCTCTTCACCGGATTCAGAAAGAATACGTATGCCAAACTGCTCATCACCCTCTATCTCATCATCACCTGATATCACTACAGAAATAGAGTACGTCTCACCCTCAGTAACATCGATAGAACCCTTAACTGAGGTGTAATCACTTTTTTCAGCGGCTGTTATATTAAAACTTTGATAAGTAATATTACCAGAAACTGGACTTTGGAAGGACAGAACAAGGGTACTAGTTTCACCAGGCAATGGCTCTTGCTGCTTATTAGAATCGGGGATTTCAACATTCCGCCCCGTTACCCCACCAGAACCATTATCCGATCCAGATTCTGAACAACCACCAAGAGCTAATATCAAAGGAAATACTAAAGAAATCCACTTTATAGAGAAAACCTGATCCATTGAGTACTTCCATTACCCATTAATTATGGCTCGCGAGTTTACACAATAGTTTTAATTTTTCCATATCAAATTAGAACGAGCATTAACCACTTCACATTTATAAAAATTATTAAATTTTATTTATTTTCCAAGCAATAAAAAATAACTAGAAAAATATAAAAACCCAAACCTTAAGTACCAGACAAAACCTAATAACAACATATTAGAAAACACAAAAACCAATGCCAGCTACTTATTTATGTACATTTAGTAATCTATTAAACGCATCGTAGTATAATAAATATATTTTTATGTAGGAGATCTCCTACAATAGTCTTGTTTTGTAAGACTTATATTAACGATACTTCTTAGACTTGACAGGCCATTGATATAAAGTTGAAATGCATACAAATTAATTACTTTTAGTTTTTTGAAAGTGCGACTTCCTTAGGATAAAAGATTACATGGATGTGGATCAGTTAATTATCGACCTAGCTTGCAAACCAATTTCCAAGGATGCCCCTTGTGGAATAAATGCAAAATACGAATCGGTATACGAAAACTTAGAAATCGAAATTACAAAATCAGAATCATTGTCTAACGATGTAACGGATTGGAATAATGTATTAAATTTTAGTACTGAAATACTAAGCTCGATAAGCAAAGATTATTCAACAGCTTGTTACCTGGCCTATTCCCTTACCCATAAAGATGGCTACAAAGGGATGTTATCTGGTGTGATACTCCTTGAAAAACTTAGCGAAACATACTGGGATGATATGTACCCAGCTAAAAAACGCTTACGTGGCCGTCAAAATTCAACTCAATGGTTTATTGAAAAAACTGGGGATTATTTACAGAATAACGAACCCAGCCCTGAAGACATGGCTATAATTTCTGACATAGCTAAAACCGTAAAAAACTTAGACTATTTTCTTAGCGAGAAGATGGAAGATAAAGCTCCTAATTTCTCTGATTTGTCTCGCCCGCTTAAACGTTTAAAAGAAATAGCCGCCAGTCAAACAGCAAAACCCACCGAAACAATTAAAAAAGAAAGCAAGCCTATCGCGGCCGCCATTAGTGAAGTAGTTCAAGAGGTTGTTCAAAAAGTAACTAAGCCAAAAATAAAGCCAACCGAAGCAAGTTCAGCCACCCTGGATCCAGTAGGCGACATAACCTGCGACAGTGATGCAAAAAAGGCTTTAAAACAAGTGCAAGAAGGACTTAGAAAGTTAGCCAGCTATCACGGACAAATAAACGACAACGACCCAAAACGTTTTCGTTTAAGCAGAAGCGCTCTTTGGGATAACTTAGACAAACTCCCCCCAACTAAAGACAATAAATCACAATTACCCTGCCCTGCAGCAGATAAACTAAAAAAAGTGATGGACCTTTATGAATCAGGAAATTTTTTAGAAGCCATAAATTTGGCAGAAAAAAGTGCCGAAAAAATGCCCTACTGGTTTGACGGAAATCGATACATAGCCCTTAGTCTTGATGCTCTAGGTTCACAATACGATAAAGCCAAGAAAGCATTGGAAACAGAAATAACAAATTTTACTACACGCTTACCAAAAATTATTGAACTTGAATATGCAAACGGCACACCATTTGCCGACGAGCAAACAAAATTATGGATTAGCTCTCTAGCCATCCAGTCAAACAGTACAAGCAAACCTGAAAGCCTTGATAGCGACAATATTTTAATTGCATTTGATGAAGCCAAAAAACTCGCGATCTCAGGAAAGCTTTCTGAAGGCTTCACATTACTTAATAATTGCCAAGCCAATACTAAACGCGATCACTTTAAAATTAAAATGGCGTGTGCTGAATTAGCATGTATTAACGGGCAAGTTAAAGTTGGCATCCCTATGCTAGAACGGCTAGTCGATGAAACCCGAACCCTTAAGGTTGCTGATTGGGATAGTGATTTTTTAACTAAAGCATTGGCTTTACTTGTAAATGCATACGAAAAATTAAATACCGACGAAGCTAGTGATAAACAAAAACAAAAAGACGCCGCATATGATCAATTATGTTGGTACAACCCAGCCCTGTTAACCAGCAATTCATAGGAGATAGTTATGGCAGATGGAAGCGTAGCGCCAAAAGAGCGTATTAATATTTCATACAAATCCGATACCGGCGGTGCAAGTGAAAGCGTAGAGCTTCCGCTTAAGCTATTAGTTCTGGACGATTTCACGGGCAAAGAAAATGACGATGTAATTGAAGACCGCGAGCCAATTAATGTTAATAAAGAAAATTTTAATGAAGTTGTTAAAAGTCATAATTTAACCATGTCTTTTTGTGTGCCAGATAAGTTAGAAAAAGGTTCAGATGGAAGTATTGATGTTGACCTAAAGATCAACAGCATGAAAGACTTTAATCCTGGAAACATAGCGCAACAAATCCCTGAATTAAACAGCCTTCTAGAATTACGACGCGCATTACAAGCCTTACGCGGGCCACTGGGCAATGTACCGGCTTTCCGTAAAACAATTCAATCCATACTTGAAAACGATGACACCCGTAAACAAGTCATGGAAGAGCTAGGCATTGAAGGTTAAAGGAGAATAACTATGTCACAACAAACAGAAGATGCGGTATTAGATGCTCCCCAGGCAACCAGCTTACTTGATCAGGTAATGGCTGAAACTCGTCTAGCACCTGGAGACGATGGTTTTGAAACAGCTCGATTAGGTGTTGAAGCCTTTATCACTGACTTACTTAAACCAAGTAAATCATTTGATAAGGTAGAAAAAAAACTTGCTGACGACATGATATCGGCCATTGATCAAAAGATTAGTGCACAACTGGATGCCGTCATTCAAGCAGATGATTTTAAAAAATTAGAAGCCAGTTGGCGTGGATTGCAATTCTTAGTTGACCGTACCGATTTTAGTCAAAACATCGGCATTGAAATGATTAGCTCAACCAAAGATGAGCTAATTGAAGACTTTGAAGATGCACCTGATGTAACCCGTTCAGGGTTGTATAAGCACGTATATTCAGCTGAGTATGGACAATTTGGTGGCAAACCCTACGGCGCTATTATTGGTGGTTATGGCATTAACCCAACCGCTCAGGATATGAAACTACTGCAAGATATGGCTTCTGTGGGTGCAATGTCACATGCTCCATTTATTGCATCAGCTGGCCCTAAGTTTTTTGGTCTGGATAGTTTTCAGGGCATGCCTGCACTTAAAGATTTAGAATCAATTTTTGAAGGGCCACAATATGTAAAATGGCGCGGTTTCCGTGATACTGATGACTCACGAAATGTAGCACTAACAGTTCCTCGGTTTATGCTGCGCTCTCCTTACGGAGAAGATAATCAAGTTAAAGAATTTAACTATGAAGAAGGCGTCGGTACAGAATTTGAAAAGCTATGTTGGGGCACTGCCTCTTATGCTTTTGCAGCGAATATGACTAGAAGTTTTGCAAAATACCGTTGGTGCCCCAATGTAGTTGGCCCCCAAAGTGGTGGAGAGGTTTTAGATTTACCTGTACACAAATATGTAGAAAACGGTGAAACTAAAATTTATAGCCCTACTGAGGTCATGCTGTCAGATCGCCAAGAGTTTGAATTGGCCGAGCAAGGATTTGTTGGACTAATAGCTCGTAAAGGTACTGATAACGCTACCTTTTTCTCGGCAAATACCTGCCAAAAGGCTAAGTTTTTTGGTAACTCTCCAGAAGACAAACAAGCCGAGACAAATTTTAAGCTGGGCACTGAATTACCATACCTTTTCATGATTGATCGCTTGGCTCACTACATTAAAGTACTGCAGCGTGAGCATATTGGTAGTTGGAAAACTCGCAACGACCTAGATCGCGAACTGAACACATGGGTGCGTCAATACGTGGCAGATCAAGATAATCCGCCACCAGAAGTACGCAGCCGTAAACCTTTACGTGAGGCACGTATCACAGTGACTGACGATGAAGGAAACCCTGGCTTCTATCGAGTGGAAATGCATGTTCGTCCCCATTTCAAATATATGGGTTCAAGCTTTACATTGTCACTTGCTGGTAAGTTGGATAAAGAATAGAGCGGTATTCACTCATGAATTCGGTTTTATTTTTTACCAAACCTTAAACTTAAAAAGGAGATTAAAATGGCAATTCCAGCCTATATGACTATCGAAGGTCAAAACCAAGGTGAAATCAGCTCAGGTGCTTTATCTGAAGACTCTGTGGGTACTGCTACCCAAGAAGGTCATGAAGATGAAATTATGATTCAGGCATTTGTTCATAATGTACCTCGCGGTACAAACGAGCAAAGTGGCCAAATCACTAGCATGCCTGCTATGAAGCCAATGAAAATTACAAAGTTCATTGATAAAGCATCTCCATTACTTCACAACGCCTTAACTTCAGGCGAGCAGCTTACCGTTACTATTAATTGGTACCGTATATCTGCAAGTGGTGAAGAAGAGCTTTACTATGTAATGGAGCTTGAAAGCTCAGTACTTGTAGACATTGAAACGATCCTTCCAAGTGTTGGAGACCCTACAATGTCTCACCTTGCACACATGGAAGTACTTCACATCAATCCTGGTGCAATCACTTGGACCCACGAAGCTGCCGGCACTGAAGGCGCCTACCGTTTTGGTGCTAGCGCTGCATAAGCCTAGATTTTTGTGAAAAATAAAAGCGGTGACATTTGTCACCGCTTTTTATGGTATCTATATGAAAAAAAGTATAATAATTTTAATCGCATTAAACTTAATATTATTGAGCGGCTGCGCCAGTAAAACCAGTTTAACTGTGGCCCCAGAAGACTGGGTATTTGAAGACAGAGCTATACATATTCACCTTGAAAGCCCGTCAGACTTAAACGCAATAAGCGGTCGACCACATTCTGTGGCACTAGGGGTATTTCAACTAATTGATCCAAATACGTTTTTAGGCTTAGCCGAAACTAAAGAAGGCGCCCTGCAACTACTAAATTCAGGTCGGATAGATGATACCGTAGCTCAATTTACCCGCATCATCATTCAGCCAGGTGAAGAGAAAGTAGCCACGTTACCAAGAGCACAAAGCGCAAAGTATATTGCTATTATTTCTGGATATTACGGTTTAAATATTGAACTTGATGTAAAAGTTTTTGACGTGCCAGTTAAAGCGGCTAAACGTGGTTTTGTAGATTTAGCACTATCTAATATGGGCTTAATCGCAGATGAAGCTAAAGCGATACCTGACAATATTTTTATTGATGTAGCTATGGGTCGTAAAGGCACCAAACGATTTAGCTTGTTTAAAGAAGAAGAGCTCAACATATTAAGTTCTAGTAACTTTTAGGTGCCAGGGCTTTGTCGCCTAATCAGCTATAACCATAAGAATATAATTATTAAGGATGATCAACGTGAGTAACTCTCAGCCAATCTATTGGCATCATGGAATGTTTTTACAACCTCATCACTTTCAACAAAGTGAATCATTAGCCCAATCCCAGGTTGATGTCATTAAGAAAAACGTTTCACCATGGTTATGGGGGTTTATTAATCTAGATGTATCTAGCGCGACGATTGCCTCAAAGCACGTAGAGATAAAGGAGGCTGAGTTAATTTTTGAAGATGGTACCTATGCAAAAATTAACGATAATGCATTCGTTAACTCCCGCTCTTTAGAGGGTATAGATATCGATCCTGAACGCCCTCTTACGGCTTATATTGCCTTAAGAAAAATGTCTACTTTTAATGCAAATGTAACTAAAATTCAAGATACCAGTGAAGCCAGCATTGTTAAAAGTCGTTTTTTCACCTTTCATTCACCAAATGAAATTAATGACACTTATAGTAAGGGCGAAGCTGCATTAGCACATCAACTTACATTAAACTTAGAAATTATTTTTGAGTCCGAAAAAGACAAGTACAGCGATTACTCTTTAATACCATTTACACAAATTGCCCTAGATGGTGAGAATCTGGTAATGGTAAATGGCTATATCCCTCCAACATTAAATGTACATGGTTCAAAATATTTATCGTCGCAGTTAAAAGACTTAAAGGACGAACTTATCGGCCGCGCCATCCAGCTTAAGAATGGCCAAGGGTCATTAGGCAACAACGCCATTGATGCCAATGCTTTACGCTATAAAATGAGCCTGCAAGCACTGTCACGTTTTGTACCAAGATTGAATCATCAGGTTCACAGCCAGCAGATCCATCCTTGGGCCATATATGGTGGATTACGTGAATTGGTAGGTGAAATGAGTACTTTTTCACAAGATTTTAATTTATTAGGTGAGAACTCTAATGGTGAAGCGCTGATACCTGAATATACCCATTTAAATATATCTGAATGTTTTAATAATGTTCGTACATTGATCAACCAATTATTAAATGATATCTCGGTTGGACCTCAGTTCTTAGTAGAAATGACACGTGATGAGCAAAACTTTAAATCCGAAATTCCTAAGGAATTTTTTGAGGATCGTGCAGACTTTTACCTCATTATTAACAGTAAAAGTGATTGGGAAGATTACAGCCAATCATTCTTTACAACCGCAAAACTTGCAGCAAAAGATACTATTGACATTCTTATCGAACGCTCCTTACCGGGTATTGGGCTTATCCACAGCCCCAATGTACCTAGTGGCCTACCTAAAAAAGAACATGCTAATTATGTACGCATTGATATACATGATGATGAATGGCAAGCAGTTGAACGCCAAACAAACCTAGCTCTACATTGGGATGAAGCACCATCAGACCTTCAAATTGAACTTGTAATTTTAAAGCGATAGGTGACGTATGAGACTAGTAGACTTTTACATTGACCCTATCTTAAAGATAACTGAGATAAAAGATAACAGCCAACAGCTGTCTGAAAACTGGAAATCTATTAAAAGTGAATTTAATCAATTACTAATTAATAGTCAAAGCGATGCTATTAAAGCCGGTTTTAGTCAAGCGATTGCTAACGAAGCCTTGTTTCCGGTGGTTGCCTATATTGACGAATTAATTCTCACCTCAAAATGGAGAGAGCGGATATTGTGGCAAAAAGAATCACTGCAAAGGATATTTTTTAATACCACCAACTCTGGATTTGAATTCTATGAGCGCTTAAACAAACTTAATCGACAAGGTGATGACCGAAGCGTGCGCGAAGTTTATCTTTTGTGTTTAAGCCTTGGATATAAGGGACGCTTTTATTCCCCCCAAGATCGACCAAAAATTGAAGAAGCTCGTGGTTTTAATTTAGACTTATTGCTACCAAACGACGCCAATAAAGTATTTGAGAAATCAACTTTATTTAGTGATGCTTATCACGAACAAGATCAGATTAATGTAAATAGAAAATCGCGTATTAATCTAATTCCATTATTCGCCATAACTCCCGTCGTGGTCGTTGCAGCAACCTTAATAATCTATTCAATTCAAATTGGAAGTGAATTAGGCAATATATTAGATTTGGTGAAGTGACATGAAAACATTTTTAAAAATATTAATTTGGCTATTTGTTGCTACCCTTATTAGCACTGTAGTGTTGAGCGTAAATTACCTGTTAGAGCAACCGTTAGAAAACGGTTTACTTATTCTAGCTGGGATATTTGCCATTTATTTAACCTTTATTATTACCCGTAAAATAATTGTACGTATTCGCGCTAAAGCGCAAGTGAAAGGCATACTTAATTTTAGTGAGATCCGACAAGCCGACGATGATTTAGGCATGACTGTAAGCGAATTAAATAAATCGCTTAAACAGCGTTGGAATACCACGATTAAATCGCTTAAAAAATCACAGCTAAAATACCAAGGAGACCCGCTATATGCACTCCCATGGTTTATGGTATTTGGACGACCAACATCGGGGAAAAGTACTAGCTTAAGAAACGCCAAACTACTACTGCCGTCTATCGATTTCTCTGAGCATAAAGATGGATCTACATTAAACCTTGAATGGTGGCTGTACGAAGAAGGAGTTGTCATAGATACCGCTGGTCGTTATGCCGTACCAGATAACTTAGAACGAGACAGAAAAGAATGGAATTCTTTATTAGGTTTAATCTCTAAACACCGCCAAAAAGAACCCTTAAATGGCTTAGTTTTAGCGGTGGCAGCTGATCGTTTACTCGAGTGCAGCGAAGAAGATATCCTAGAAGAAGGTCGCCAGGTACGTAACAGCATTAACCATCTAATGGATAAGCTTGAAGTAAAAGTACCAGTATATTTAATGGTTACCAAGGCCGATTTAATTCCCGGTTTTAAAGAATGGTCTAACTACCTCCCCCAAGAACTAAAGTCACAAGCAATGGGGTATTTAAATGATGTCACTACCAGTGATGTTGATGCCGTTGTAGACACAGCTTTAGATAATATTTTAGACCGTTTAAAAGAAGTTCGATTGCTCATGATGGAGCAAACGGAAAGTCCAGATAAAAGTTTATTAACATTACCTCGATCTATGGAAAACGTTCGCTCTGGCTTACATACATTCATTAAAACTGCTTTAAAAGGCAATGCTTACCAAGAGGCTCCAAGGTTTCGTGGTTTATATTTTAGCTCAAGCCTTCAAGATCATGATGGTGAAAAAATCAAAAACGGAATGTTTTTACACGACTTTTTTACTAAAATATTACCAAGTGATCGAGGCTCGTTAATTAGCTTACCTAGCGCACTGCGCATTCGTTCTGCCGCACGTAAATATGCATTAGGCATTAGCGGTGCTGTAACTTTTAGTTTAATTGTCGGTTTAAGCGCTCTTTATGAATCAGATAAAAGTATATTGGCTGATATTTACACAAACTACAGTGATTCAACTATTGAAATCAGTACCGAACAAAATGCTAATGATGCGCTTGAAACTGCTTATCGATTAAAGAACCTAGTTAATTCTTTAGCACGCTATAAGGATCAAGAAATATTACCTTGGGATGCGTTGCAGGGCTCTGGAAGCTCTATTAGTAAGCTTAAGATGCAATATCTTGATTTTGTAAAGTCAAATATTATAAAACCATATGATGAATCATTAAAGCGAACAATTGATGCATTAGAGGAAGGTGAAACCAGCTCTTTAGCAGGTGGACTTGTACGTCGTATCAATATCATTCAGCGCCGCCTTACTCCTGATGCTGACATTATGGCCAAACCAATTGGTAAAGACTATTTAGTGGTTCAGGACCCCCTTATTTATTCAGAACAATCTCAACTATATAATGATATTTATTTAACCTATATTGATTGGAGTTATTCGTTAGTTGACCTTTCTGAAGAAAAGAAAACGTTACAAGCTGCCCTTTTATACTTAGTTAAACATAACCATGGTGATTACAACTGGATAGTTCAGTGGGCGAATTCTCAAGACTTTGATGGTATTAGACTAAAAGATTACTGGGGCGGTAGCTTTAAAATAGAAAATCCACCTTCTATTAATGCGGCTTATACTCTTCAAGGCCATGAATTTATTCAAGAGTTTTTAAACGAATTCAAATTGGCCAACAGTGAAGACAAGCAGCTTAGTGAAATCCAGCAAGATTTTGATAAATATTATCAAAGACAATATATCCAGGCATGGATGTCATTTGCTCAGCGTTTTGACGAAGGTAAAATACAGCAACGCGATCGTAAGGAGTGGCAACAATTGCTAGAACGTATGGCCACTGCTGATAACCCGTACTTTTCTTTACTGGGTGATATGAATACACAACTTAGTCCTTTTTCTGATGCTGAATTCAACTCTAAGCAACAGTTGGCTTTCTTTAAAGATGTGCAATCTTATTCTGTATCCGATGGCCGTAAAGGCAAAGGGAATGGCAAGTTATTGAAAAAAGCTTTGGGTAAATTTGGCAAGGTTGGCAAGCTCGCTAAAAAAGCATTAAAGGTTCATAAAAAAGCTACAAAGGGTAAAAAAGGTGAGGACATTAGCTCAGCATTAGATGATGCAGTAGTAGCAGTAGACGCCTACAAGCAAGCATTGGCCGAGATTGCCTTTAAGGCAGACTCTCGTACCCAATCTTTAAGCTCATTGACCACCCTATTTCAAACACCAGATTCGCCAGAATCAGGTAACGGTTCAGTAGCAGAAGCATGGACATCCGTTAAACAATTACAAGCACTCATCGGCAAGCCGGTATCAACCTCTAAAGTCTTTTGGCACTTATTTGTAGGTCCAATGCATGCAATCTATGACTACATGGAAAACGAAAGTAGCTGTGAGTTGCAAGATCGCTGGCAAAATGATGTTTTAGCCGCCATGGACGGCGTTGCTGGAAATCAAGTGGGTAATCTAGTAGTCGGTGAAGGTGGTGTACTTTGGAATTATCTTGATACTGAACTTGCTCCTTTTGTACAGAAAAAATACAAACGCGGCATTGTGCGCGCTAATGTGGCACAACGTAG
>MAAB01029091.1_pt1 | contig 20212 bp, 18 predicted proteins | sample 1115991 | NCBI WGS metagenome assembly MAAB01 (sample SAMN04961124, study PRJNA320927) | seawater metagenome | isolation source: sample BD02T18 sea water enriched with oil for 18 days | place: USA:Gulf of Mexico | collected 2013-07-27
CAGCTCTCTTCCCTTTAACAATAAAGCTTTAGGGAAATTATTATCCACTGCCTTACATCATTAACTTTATTGATGAAATAGCAGTGCTTATAAGGCGTAGTAACATGTCTATAAAATACTTATTACAACCCTTTTTATTTTCACTAGTTTGCTTACGTATCGACAGTGAATCGAAGAATAAATTAAATGAAAATAAAAAGGGCATGGCATCAGCCATGCCCTATTCGTATTTAGTAACGCTTACCTATAAAGGTAAGATAATTACCTAAGTTTTATGGTTCATACGGTTATGAACGTTAAACTTACCGGTAGGCGTTGTTAAGCCTTTAATGCGGTGTTTCTCTTTAAGTGTTTTTGCATCATAAACTACAATTTCGCCTGTTGGCTTACTTGCTTCTTTGCGATTCCAAACTGAAACCCAAACTTCAGTTCCATCATCGTTGAATTCCATGTGAAGTGCCGCTTTACCTGGCTCTGTAGTTACACGGATTGTTTTAACAATTTCATGAGTATTTTTGTCAAATACTTGTACTGATTGTTGAATTTCTGGTTCAGGATGCTTAAGTTGATCAGCCCAAACGTATTGTGAAGTTTCGTGTGTACGAATAAATACACCAGCACCATCAGTTTCAACTTCGTAACAAAGTTTCCACGCTTTATCTGGGTGATTGATTGGATCGTTACCCCAAACCGATACTAGGCCAACACCTAAGTGAGTTGTACCAGCTACTGGACCACATGTTTTATCAATCCAGTTAGCACCTGGACCAGGATGTGGTAGCGCGTCAACTTCGATTATTGCTTCTAACTTACGTTCTATAGTATCAACAACAACCATTTTGTTTGACGCATTAGCCGCAATTTGGAAATAACGACCAGATGGGTCAAAGAAACCATCATGTAAGAATTCTGCAGAAGCAATCGAAGTAATGGTTAAGTTATCTAAGTCGGTATAATCAACTTGTAACATTTGACCAGTTTCTTTAACAGCAACGATAAATGAAGATGTTAGAGGCGAAGTGTAAATTGCCGCTACACGTGCTTCATTGATGAATTCACCTTTAGTATTGTAACCACGAGTAGAGACAACTTTAAGTGGGTTTAACGTTACAGCATCCATGATAACGAAATGCGCAGGCCAGTAACCACCAGCAATTACATATTTTCCGTCACCCGATACAGCGATATCACGTGCGTCATAAGCCATCTTAGTTTCAGCAACTAACATTTTATCAGGTGTTTGCCATAAATCGATTTTGTTCACTTTACCGTCACGACCAATGGTGTACCAGAAACGACCAACATCTTTTGCGTGATCTACTTTATGGTGCTCAGTACCTTTGATTACATGTACTGCGTAACCCGTATCGATATGGGTGATGATTTTTTTAGTATCGCCATCAATAATCGCCGCAGTACCTGCGTCACGTTCGATAACAACAAAGAAGTTTTTCCAGTTTAAACCGTGCATTGGTTTAGTTGGGTAATCTTTCGGCGCAACGTACTCTTTAGTATGTGAACGCATTTGCTCTAAAGACATTTCTGGTGGAACAGGTGGTTCCATTTGAATGAACGTTGCCATGTTCGAAATTTCTTGTTTGGTAAACAAGTCATCAAAGTTGTTCATGCCGCCTTCAGTACCTAAAGAGATAATTTTCTCTAAACGCTTCTGGCCTTTTTTCATTGTGCTTTTTGGCTCTAGGTTTTTACCTGTAGCGCCTTTACGCAAAGTACCATGACAACCGGCACAGCGTTGGAAGTATTGTACTTTTGCTTTTTCATAATCAGCTTCAGCCAAGGTTGGTTCTGCAGCTGATACTGACATACTAACACCAGAAGCTGCCATACCGATTGCAAGTCCAAGTGCTGAAAGACCGTATTTTACTTTTTTCATTGGTTACTCTCCAGATTTTAAAAATTCTTTAATTATTAAAGGCGTTAAACAAGTTAAATAATGATGCTCTACCTTTGTTTAACTTTTTAGTCATTTTCATTTAGCAGATCGGAGCTATTTAGAGCCAATCGACTGAAATTCTGATAAAAAAGGCATCTTCAGGAAATTTTGTTTATACATAATGTGTAAAACGTTGATGCGTCATTTATGTAACGAAATATTACTATCAGCACTATCAGCTATATCCACTTTTGAAAATGTGATTCAGATCAAGTTTAAAAAAAAATAACTTTTAAACGCTACTATTCAGTCAACGTTATTAATCATTTAACCATATTTTTTTTAGGGGTATTTTCATGGAGAATCGCACTAAGTCATTTATTTATGCGGCTATCATCGGCTTAATTATTGTTGCCATCTTTTTAGGTTTCTTATCAAGTATGGCGAACCCCATTTCTTGGATCCTCATTGCAGTATTATTGCTCATTCCTGTTCTTTACAAGAAAAAGTCTAATCCAAAGCAAGTACAATGGCGTGAAGAGTACAGCGTTGGTATCGCACACATAGATGATGATCATAAAAAACTAATCAGTTTATTAAATAATTTCAGTATCGCTTATGACTACGCCATGAGTGAGTCTTTTGAAAAAGAAGCATTGAACGAATTAATTAGCTATACCAAGTATCATTTTGAGCGTGAAGAAAAGATGATGGAAGATAATGACTACCCTGATTTAATCGCTCATAAAGCGCAGCATAAAGTGATGATTGAGCAAGTTGAAAAATTTGTACAATTATACAATGATAAAGGCCATGATGCGCTTGAGGAAATTGCTAGTTTCTTAACTGATTGGTTGATAAACCATATCAATGGCACCGACAAACAATATTCAGAACACCTACATAGTAAAGGTATTTACTAACACATATCTTTTACAGACAAAAACAAAAAGAGCTTCCTATGAGCTCTTTTTTTTGGTGAACGGTAAATCGCCTGAATTAGCAAAAATCAGTCTAAATTCGAATAAAATGATTTAAATCAAAAAAGCCCCCGCTCTTCCTCATCAAAGTATGATCTTTGACAAAAAACTAATCCCCTAGGCGTTATAAGGTTAAGCCAACTTAAAAAGCATAGTGGAAATAAAATGAGTCCTATAAAAATCACCTTAAGCGGTTTAGCTATCGCTACTCATTTATTAAGCCTTAGCTTTGTTACAGCTGCTGTTGCAGCAAACGATGTCACCAGCAAAGAAGCATTATCACAAGCACGTAAAGATCAACTTACCCACATCGTTAAACAAGACTGTGGTTCTTGCCATGGCATGACCTTAAAAGGTGGCTTAGGGCCGGCTTTGTTACCGGAAAACCTTGAAGGTAAATCGGTACTGTTTTTACAACATACCATTTTATATGGCCGAACTGGCACCGCAATGCCGCCATGGAAACCGCTATTAACCGAACAAGAAGCCTTGTGGATTTCTCAACAATTAAAAGCGGGAAAAATAGCAGACCAGTAAATCAAACAGCCAAGACTAAAACAGAATATTTACCAAACATAACAGCAAAGACTATTAGCAATAATAAAGCACCATGAAAGGATAACTGATGAACACACCCTTATTAAAACTAGCGAGCGTGGCAATACTATCTAGCGTGATTGCCGCTTGCGCGAGTCAAACGTCTAATGAAATAACCCAAACACCGATCCGCGCCACTGGAGACATGGGTGTTGTTATCGAACGCGCCACTGGCCAAGTGCAAATTGTTAACCATACTCATCAGGAAGTATTAGCCGAAATTGATGGCTTAGGTGATTTATCTCACGCTTCCATTGTTTATTCACGTGACCAACGCTACGCCTATGTTTTTGGCCGTGATGGCGGGTTAACTAAAATTGATATTCTTAAAGATAAAATAGCTAAACGCGTATTACAGTCAGGCAACAGTATTGGTGGCGCCATTAGCCAAGATGGTAAATTAGTTGCCGTTTCAAACTACACACCTGGTGGCGTAAAAGTATTTAACAGTGAAACCCTTGAATTAGTCGCCACAATCGACAGCTCTATTTTAACGACTAAACCAAAAAATAAAGATGGCAGCCCAGTGCGCTCTAAAGTCGTTGGCTTGGTCGACGCACCAAACAACAAGTTTGTCTTTAGCTTATTTGATAGCCATGAAATTTGGATTGCCGACTTCTCAACTATTGGGCAAGACAAAACGCCTACAGCTGTAGCTAAAGCTATACCTAAAATAACCAAGTTTACTGATATTGGTCTATTCCCTTATGACGCCTTAATCAGCCCTGATGGTCGCTACTATATTGCGGGTTTATTTGGTGAAGACGGCATGGCGCTCGTTGATTTATGGCATATAGAAAAAGGTGTGAAACGTATTTTACCTAATTACGGTAAAGGACAGAAAAAATTACCCGTGTATAAAATGCCACACTTAGAAGGCTGGGCAATTGCTGGCGATTACGCTTTTATGCCTGCAGTGGGTCAACATGAAGTCTTAGTAGTAAATACTAAAACATGGGAACAAGTAACATCAATCCCTGCGCATAGCCAACCAATATTTGTCATGGCGCAGCCCGATAATCGACAAATATGGGTTAACTTTGCTCATCCTGACAACAATACCATTCAGGTATTTAATACCGAAACGTTTGAGTTAGTAAAAACCTTAACGCCAGGACCTGCTGTTTTACACATGGAGTTTACCCCGCGTGGCGAACACGTATGGATGTCAGTACGCGACAGCAATGAAATTCAAATATACGACACAAAAACACAAACATTACAAAAAACACTTAAATCATCAAGCCCGAGCGGTATTTTCTTCACCAATCGCGCACACCAAATAGGCTTGTAACTATGACTAAAAGCATGACTAAAGACACCGCTATTATTTCACAACTACAGCAAGACATTATTAATAATAGCCAAAAGGGTTTTCCCCTTACCAGCCAGCCTTATAAAACAATTGCTGAGCAACTGGCACACGTTAATATCGTCACTAATGAACTGGAAGTATTTCAAGCCATTGATGATCTCAACAGCCAAGAAGTGTTATCACGTGTTGGGCCTGTATTTGATCATAAAAAAGCAGGCGCCAGCACATTAGCCGCACTTGCAGTGCCAGCAAAAGATTTAGATAAAGTTGCCGGTATTGTTAACCAATTTGACCAAGTGAATCATAACTACGGCAGAGAGCATACTTATAATTTATGGTTTGTGATCACGGCCAGCGATATGGTGGCACTAAAGAATACAATAATAAACATTGAGTTACTCACAGGTTTACCTGTTTTAGTCTTGCCAATGGAAGCTTCATATCATATTGATTTAGCGTTTAGTATTAACGTTACCGGTGTAGAGAGTCCCTTTTATAAACATGAAAGTAAAACACTATCCCAGCCAATTACGGATAATAACAGTGACACCATCTGCCTAAGCGAGATTGAAAAAAGAGCCCTGCGAGGCGCCATTGAAAAAGGCCTGCCAACACACTTATTTCCTTATCAAGTTATTGCCGATCAACTCGCATTAACAGAGCAACAAGTGCTGGTGCAAATTGCCAATTGGCAAGAAGATGGTTTGATCCGCCGCTTTGGTTTAGTCATTAAGCATAGAAAACTAGGATATGACGCCAATGCCATGGTTGTTTGGAGTATTCCAAATGACGACATGGATGCCGTTGCACAGAAATTAGCAAAGTGTGCCCCTGTTTCATTGTGTTATCAGCGTCCTCGCCGCTTACCTGATTGGCCTTATAACTTATTCTGCATGATACATGGTACGGATAGAACTTTAGTCTTACAGCAAATAAGTCAAATTACAGAACAGCTTGGTCTTGAGTCGATCGAAAAAGATGTGCTGTTTAGCTTTAAAGCTTATAAACAACACGGTGCTCGTTACTGCAAGGCAAAGAGCTGTAAAACAAAGAACGTTAAAACAAAAACCAGCAAGATAAACGCCGGTAATACCGAAAATAACAACGACATTAAAAAACAAGGACAAGCCCATGGATAACAGCAGCAGTCCACTTAAAACACAGAGCACAGCTAATATCAAAAGTAACAGCATAAGCAAAAGCCGAAAATGCCAAACCGTTGAGCTTTCTGCGCTAGAAAAACAATTAATCAACCTACTACAGCATGGCCTACCTGTTTGTGAACGCCCTTTTGCACAAATTGCCGAAGAAATATCAAGCACCGAACAAGCCGTAATTGAAAGCTTAACTAAATTACGCAGTGAAAAAGTACTGACCCGCTTTGGCCCCATGTTTGATGCAGCGAGTTTAGGCGGCGCTTTTACCCTAGCCGCTTTATCAGTACCCGAAGCCGATTTTGACTTTGTCACCGAGCAAGTAAATAGCTTTGAACAAATTGCCCATAACTACCGCCGAGATCATGATTTTAATATGTGGTTTGTTATCGCCACTGAATCAACTGAAGAAATTGAGCAAGTAGTACAAGCCATTGAAAGTAAAACAGGGTTGAAGGTACTTAACGTACCAAAATTAAAAGAGTTCTATGTGAGTTTATACCTACCGGTATAGCTATTCATTTATACAAATAGCTTGTTAATCACTGAGTCAAAACGCCACATACAAAAGAGTTTACATTATGTCTACAATCACTCAAGAACACGACAAAGCATTTCAGCAAGAAAATAACACCTTTTCACAAGAAAAACTTAGCGATCAAGAAAGACAATACATTTTATTAACCCAAAATGGTTTACCTATTATTCAGAAGCCTTATCACGCCATTGCAGATCAAATGAACATTAGTGTTGAACAAGTGCTCGACCTAACCAAAAGCATGCAAGATCGCGGCATTATCAGACGCATTGCCGCTGTACCTAATCACTATAAACTGGGTTATCAATTTAACGGCATGACCGTATGGGATATTGATGATGAACAAGCTGAAAAGTTTGGCGATGCTGTTGGTCGGTTACCTTTTGTTAGCCATTGTTATTTAAGACCACGCTTTTTACCCGAGTGGAATTACAATTTATTCGCCATGGTGCATGGAAAAACAGAAGAATCAATAGCTAAGTATCGGGGTCAGATCAAAGAATTGTTAAAAGAGGTCTTGGTCACCCGCAACCATGATTCAAGTCAAAACATTATTACCAAAAGTAATGATATGTTAACCAGCACAGCAATACTGAAAAAAACAGGTTTGCGATTAAAAAAGTAAAATCGCACCGAGAGCAACGCCCTAGGGCAAGGTATAAGATTATGTTTAGAATTTCACAGTTATTAAAAACACTTCATGATGACATGGCTGAACTTAAGCCAGTAAAAGCGGCAAGAAAAATGCCTGGTCCTGTGGTTATCTGGAACCTCATTCGCCGTTGTAACTTACGCTGCAAACATTGTTATGCCACCTCTCTAGATATTGATTTTAAAGATGAGTTATCAACCGAGCAAGTTAAAGCCACTATCGATGATTTAAAAATTGCTCACGTACCTGTGTTAATTCTTTCAGGTGGTGAACCTTTAATGCGCCCTGATATCTATGAAATTACCGCTTACGCCAAAGAAAAAGGCTTTTACGTTGCCCTGTCAACGAATGGCACGTTAATTGACGAGTCCAATATCGCCCAAATAAAAGCGTCAGATTATCAATATGTTGGTATTAGTATCGATGGCTTAGAAGAGTTCCACGATGAATTCCGTCGCCAAAAAGGCAGCTTTAAAACCTCAATGCACGCCATTAAGTTATGTAAAGAGGCGGGAATAAAAATCGGCATGCGCCTTTGTTTAACTAAAGACAACAACAAAGACCTACCCGCAATGCTCGATTTAATGGAAGAAAATAAAGTTGATAAATTCTATTTATCTCACTTAAATTACTCGGGTCGCGGTAAACGCAGCGCTGAAAATGACGCTATGTTTAAAATGACCAAAGATGCCATGGAATTATTATTTGAACGCGCATGGTCACATATCAGCCAAGGCATAGAAACCGACTTTGTGACCGGCAATAACGATGCCGATGGACCTTTCTTATTAAAATGGGCCACCAAACAATTTGGCGAAAGTCACCCTGAATGTATTGCCAATTTAAAACAACGTTTAATCAATTGGGGCGGTAATGCCAGTGGCGTTAATGTCGCCAATATCGATAATACCGGCACCATTCACCCTGATACCTATTGGTGGAATCACCCCATAGGTAACGTAAAAACTGAAAAATTCTCTGACGTGTGGAAAAACACCCAAGACCCATTAATGCTTGGTTTTAGAGAAAGCCCTCGTCCCGTAAAAGGTCGTTGCGGCGAATGTGACTATTTAAATATTTGTGGTGGCAATACCCGAACGCGTGCTTTCGCACAATCTGGCGATGCTTGGGCTGAAGATCCTGGCTGTTACTTAGATGACAGTGAAATAGGTTATACCGCACCGCCAGCAAAATTTGCCGACGAGTTAGCCAATACAGACAATCCAATTCAATTTGTGGAAGTCTAACCGTAATAAATAAACTAATTTTTAAAGGACTTTTAGCGACACGAAACTAACGAGTTCTTAACGACACGAAACTAATTAAGCAACGGAGCCTGTCCTGAGAATGGGCTCAAATGCAATAAGGCGAGAGCATGAATACAACATCACCGAAACAAGTAAACCAACCAAACAGCCTAACCTCAGCAGATAATGATAAAATATTAGCAAGAGGAAAATCAGTATTAAAACAAGGCGAAGTTGCCTTAGTAGGCTCTGGCCCAGGTGATGCTGAATTACTGACTATTCGTGCCATGCGTTTTATAGAACAAGCTGAAATCGCGATTTACGACCGATTAGTAAGTGATGAAATATTAGCGCTGTTACCTGATAATTGTGAACGATTTTACGTAGGTAAAGAGCAAGCGAAACATTGCGTACCGCAAGATAAAATTAACGAAATTTTAGTAGACGAAGCACGCTTAGGCAAAAGAGTATTGCGCCTAAAAGGTGGCGACCCATTCATATTTGGTCGTGGTGGTGAAGAAGCTGAATACATGCTAAAAAATGGTGTTAGCTGCCATATCTGCCCTGGAATAACCGCCGCTTCAGGCTGTACAACGTATGCAGGCATTCCATTAACACATCGCGGTGTTGCTCAAGGTTGTACATTCATTACTGGCCATATTCAAAACAATGGTCAGCTTAACTTGCCATGGCAGAGTTTATGTAGCCCAACCCAAACAGTTGTGTTTTACATGGGTATTAATACCCTGCCTAAAATTGCAGAAAAATTAGTAGAGCATGGCAGAGATATTAATACGCCAGCGGCATTAATTCGCAAAGGCACACAACCTGAACAAAAAACGTATCGCGGCACTATTGGTAACTTGGCTGAGCTTGTTGAAAAACACAACATTACCCCTCCAACACTTATCGTTATTGGTGATGTGGTAAATCAGCTAACTGAACAACAATTAAAAACACCTGGTTTTTTAGATGCAAATGACTATGTGCAATCAGTGTCTGAAAAAATAGCTTAAGTAGCACTAACTATGCTGCCAGCTAGCAGTCGTCATCTCCGAAGTGTCTGATCTGAACCTAGCATGGATGCTAGTTATTAGACAATTCAGGAGCAAATAGACTGTGCATATTATCTCCTGCGTCCATAGCTTGAAAAGCGGGATCCTCGATTAAGACACTAGGAGGATGACAATCGGACAGCTTGGAAGATAGGTTAACTCTACCAGCCTTGCCGCCGTCATCTCCGAAGTGTTTGATCGGAGATGACAGCGGCTAAATATCAAGAAAACAAAAGGTTACCCCATGACAAAACTCCCTTTTTTAATGTCTCTCTCTGTGGCACTTTTATGTGGTTCCCTTACCATCAACACTGCCAACGCAGGCATGGCTAAAAAGACCACAATGTCTGCAGCTGACCAAGTTGCTGCCAAAAAGCTCTATCAAGACAATTGTCAAAGCTGTCATGGCGTTGATCGATTAGGCGCTATGGGGCCGGCATTATTACCAGAAAACCTTGCCCGCTTTCGTAAAAACAAAGCCATTAAGGTTATCAATACCGGTCGTGCTGCCACACAAATGCCTGCTTTCAATAAAACGTTAACTAAGGCTGAAATCGCCAGCTTAGCTAATTACATTTATACGCCATCAAAAGCCTCACTTAGCTGGACAGTTGCCGATATCAACGCCTCTAAAGTGCAACATTTTGACCAAAGTAAACTCCCTAATGAAGCGCAATTTGACGCTGACTTGATGAATTTATTTATTGTTGTTGAACTAGGTGACCACAGCGCCACCTTATTAGACGGCGATACCTTTGAGCGCCTAGACCGCTTTAAAACCCGCTTTGCTTTACATGGCGGGCCAAAATACTCACCTGATGGTCGCTTTGTATTTTTTGCCTCGCGAGATGGTTGGATCAGTAAATACGATATTTATAATCGCAAAACAGTCAGTGAAGTTCGCGCCGCGATTAATACCCGTAACATCGCCATATCCAATGACGGTCAATACTTAATCGTTGGTAATTACTTACCTAACAATGTTGTGATACTTAATACCAGCGACTTATCGCCCCTTAAAGTGATTGATGCCATCGACAGTGAAGGCAATAGCTCACGCGTAAGCGCTGTATACAACGCGCCACCACGCTTTAGTTTTATCGTCGCGTTAAAAGACGTAAAAGAAGTATGGGAAATTCCTTACAGTGATGAAGGCGGCGTTGAAGTCTATAAAGGCTGGGCACATGACTATAGAGTAGAAGCCAAAGCGGAAGGTTGGAAAGCTGACTTATCTAAAAAAAGTGAGCAATTCCCTATTCGCCGCATTAAAACCGATGATTATTTAAATGACTTTTTCTTCGATCCTGATTACATCAATTTGATTGGTACCGCACGTAACAGCCACAATGGTCAAGTGATTAACCTAGACACTAAGAAAAAGGTAGCTTCAATAGGTTTAACCGGCATGCCGCACTTAGGCTCTGGTATTACTTGGAACTATCAAGGTAAGGAAGTGTTCGCTTCACCCAATATCAAAGAAGGTAAAATTACCGTCATTGATATGGAGAACTGGCACATCATTAAAGAAATTAAAACCGAAGGCCCGGGTTTCTTTATGCGTAGCCACAGCAAGTCACCTTATGCATGGACCGACGTATTCTTTGGTCCAAATAACGACAAAGTACACGTTATTGATAAGAGCACCTTAGAAATCGTAAAAACCTTAGCGCCAGCACCGGGCAAAAATGCAGCCCATGTAGAGTTTACCAAAGATGGTAAATACGTATTACTGAGCGTATGGGATATGGAAGGTGAACTCATTGTCTACGATGCCCAAACATTAGAAATTGTTAAACGTATGCCAATGAAAAAGCCGTCCGGTAAGTACAATGTTTTTAACAAAATTAGCTATGAGAAAGGCACGAGTCATTAATATTGCCTAGTTCAGCAAGTAACTCCCTATTTAACAGCCTGTGACATCAAATGTGACGGGCTTTTTATACCTACTAAGTTCTCATCCATTGGTAGACATAGTATGTAATGTTATTGGAGATATTGGTACTATACCCGTTCCACTTGAAGATGCATCTTCAAGTGGAACGGGTATATATTGAAATTAGTTACTCTTAGCTAGTTCTTAATTAAAAGAGCTTTATAATACTAAAGCTTTGTCATTGGCTAACAAACCGTACTAAACAATATCTTAATCATCAATAAAGGCTATCCATTAATGTTATCAACTTTTTTTAAAGCAAAACCTGTCATTGATGAATCAAGCAAAGAGTGGATTTTTGATACCTTTGCTTGGTGTATGGAGCAACTTGATGGTGACTTTTTTCAAAAGAACAGTGAATTGATATTGCCCAATAATTCGTTTTATCCGGGTAGTGCCAGCAGCGTAGAAGCAATGGCGGATAAGATATTTTCTAATACGCTTAAGTACGCTGGCATGACATCTTGGCCACTAAAACTTGTATCAGCTGACAACTTTACTCAAAAGCCAATGCCTCAACTAATTTTTGAATCAAGGCTTCGTGGTGAAAGCGCGAAGGTAAGCTCGCAAGCCAGCAGCCAACTGAGCTATAAAGTCGAAGGTCAGGCAGTAGCTGCTAGCTTAGACACAAATATAGATATTGCTTTTCACTCAAGTCAGCTTAACCAGCCACAAGATTTAATCGCCTATTTAGTACAGGTACAAGCAGGAATTTTAGTTAATCAACACGGTATATTACCGCCAGGTGGCGAAGAAGTATTAGCGCAAACCATTGATTTAGTTTCCTGTTTTATGGGGTTTGGTGTTATTTTCGCCAATACAGCCTATCAATTTAAAGGCGGCTGTGGCTCATGCAATAACAAAAACCTTAACCGACAAGCGGCATTACCTGAGTTAGAAACGGTTTACTCATTGGCATTATTTTGCGTAATAAAGGGGATTGATATTAAGCCGGTGAAGAAAGAATTAAAGTCACATTTATATAAACCCTTTCGCCAAGCACACAAAGAAATTTCATTGTATTTACAACAAACGACTAATCCTGAGCATACAAAACTAATTGCCTCTACCGACAAATAAAGTAACCGTCGTTTAACAAGTAAAACATCATGATAAATACTGTATTACAAACAATGCGTCCTTCTTTCCTAGTATTAACACTCGCCTGTGTTTTTTTAGGCCTTTGCACTTCATTGGCGACTGGAGCATCAATAGATAAAGTAGTGTTTATGCTTATCTTTATTGGTGCTATATCTGCTCATATCAGTGTAAACATGTTGAATGAATATCATGATTTCAAAAGCGGTTTAGACTTTAAAACAATAAAAACGCCCTTTAGTGGTGGTAGCGGTGCGCTACCTAATAACCCAAAGGTTGGTAATTTAGTATTATTGCTTGGGTTATTAACATTGTTTATCACCATCGCTATTGGCATATACTTTATTCGTACTATTGGCGCTACAATTCTGCCAATTGGCCTAGTGGGACTGGTGATTATTGTCACGTATACACAATGGCTAAATCGCATGCCTCGCTTGTGTTTAATTGCCCCTGGTTTGGGATTTGGGCTGTTGATGGTTGTTGGTACGCATATCGTATTAACGTTGGACTATTCATTACTGGTTTGGCTAGTATCGCTAATACCATTTTTTCTGATCAATAATCTGCTTTTGTTAAATCAATATCCTGATATGCAAGCCGATGCCAGTGTCGGTCGTAAAACCTTTCCGTTAGCTTTTGGTATTAAACGCAGTAATCAAGTTTATGGGGTATTTATGTTACTAACCTACTCATTGATTTTACTGTATGTTTTGATTGGCATTCTACCAACGCTAGGTTTGATTGCGTTAATTCCAATGCCGCTATCCATTTTTGCCTTGGTTGGCGCTATCAAACATAAAGAGAACATCGGCGGTTTTCCGCAACACTTAGGCGCGAATGTAGCAGCAACCATAATAACGCCATTTTTATTAGGACTATCAATACTTATTGGTTGATAGTCAATGAACATAAAACAAAGTGGTAAGTACTCGCTAGCGCTTCCATAATACATTTATTAAAGCACCTACCATGATTAACCCACCGCCCATAATGGTGGTAGCCATAGGTACTTCACTAAAGTATGCCCAACCAATAAAGACTGAAAACAGTAATTGCACATAAGCATAGGCGGTTGCTTTGTTTGCATCAGCGCTGTTGAGTGCTTTGGTTAACCCTACCTGCCCTACTTGGGTGAATATACCCACTAAAATCAGTAAACCTGTCGCCGCTAAGCTAGGAACAACAAAGTCACTGCCCAACATGATGATTGAAATAGGTAAAGCAACCATAGGGAAGTAAAAAATGATGACTGAGCTATCATCAGTTTTTGTCAGCTTTTTGATAATAACATAAGCAACAGCACTTCCAAGCGCGCCCATAATACCCGAGCCAATACTAATCCATGGATAATGTACGCCGCTGTCTAATTGCAAGTTCGGTTGAATAATAATGAATAAGCCAAGTAAGCTAATGACGATACAAGTGATAGTTGATCGCTGTATGGTTTCTTTCAAAAAAAATACCGCCAGAACAGCAGTAAACACGGGATGCAAATATTGTAATACAGTCGCTTCTGCTAAGGGTAAGGTTGTTACAGCATAATAAACAAACATCAGGGCAAACGAGCCGACGATACCACGCGCAATCAGTAGCTTTTTATTATGTCCCCATAGCGAGAGCTTTTTACGCTTAATATCCGCGTAACTAATAATACCCGATACAATGGCTCTTGCTGCAACAATTTCCAGTACTGGAATACCTAGACCACTGACTTCTTTTACACAGGCAGCCATTAGGGCAAAACCTAATGCCGAGATCAACATGTACCAAACGCTCATTGGCACTGAATTTTTTATGGTCATGAACATTTATTGTTGTACTCGAATAAAGAAGAAGGAAAGTTATGCCAAATGAATGAGTCGACTAACGGGCGCTATTCTATCTTATTTAGTATCGGTGCGAACTAGCTTGATCAGATTATTATTCACGCCTTTGCTACCACTACTTCGCATTTAAGTAGCAAACGGTAAGCCAAAAGTACAACTGTCTGGAAAATAATGTTCGAATGACTGTTAGCACTTATGGCAAAACTTATGCCAGAAGCCAGTGTAAAATAGACTGGACGACTATCTTTAAAGCAATTACAAAACAATGAGGTAGATCAATAAACAAATAGAAATAAAGTCAATGAATGGTAAATCTGACTCACATCAACAAAAGTGTCGATTAAACGCAAAAAGTCTTTATTAAAGAGTAGAGTAGCAGCTCTATTCAATTCCCTATTATTTTTAAGGTTACTGTCGTGATTATTAATAATCGTGCTAAATCTGCTAGCTTTATCATTATATCAATTCTCATATTGCTGTCAGTTATTCTCAGTTTTTTGACCAATCCCGTTAGCCCAACACCTTGGGTGTTAATCATAGCATTGTGCATGATGCCGCTTATAAAACAAAAACACATCAAGCAAATTAAATGGAGTAAAGAGTACAGCATAGGTATTGAGTATATTGATCAAGACCATAAGAAGCTGCTGCATTTATTAAATCAATTTAGCATCGCCTACGATTATGCCCAGTGTGAAGAATTTGAACGTGAAGCCCTAGAAGAGTTAGTGAGCTATACCAAGTATCACTTTAAGCGAGAAGAAAAACTGATGGAAGATTATGGCTACCCTGGTTTTCCTGAACATCAAGAAGAACATCAAGCCATGATTGACAAAGTAGAAGAGTATGTCGCCATTTATAACATAGAAGGGCATGATTCACTTAAACAAGTCACTAATTTACTCACCTACTGGTTAATTAACCATATCCAAGAATCCGATACAAAGTACCGTGATTATTTAGTTGAGCTAGGTGCTGATGAGTTTGATGTTTAGCCTGCTATTTCTATGCTCTGCTCTACATATAGTATTTATTCAGGCTTGTTGAAGAGATAAAACTAAAAAGCTACGCACGAATCATCGAGATTCATAGCGTAGCTTTTTGTGATCTCACCTAATTAATTATTTAAACTGGCCAGCTTTTCACGAATAGCTTGGTATCGTTGCTTTTCACATAAGGCAAAACCGGATAATTGTCTTACTTTATTGCGGCCAAACAATGGCACGGACATGCCAGCAAAAAAGCGGCAATAGCTTTCAATTGACAATGGCTGATTTATTTTACCGTTAAGTCGCTCGGCCAATTCTGTCATGCCTTGTTTTAAAGCCTCATCACTCGGCCATGGAATTTGTGCTTGAGAATGTTCAAGTATTGCCACTTGGCCACGACAAACACTACAGTGACCACATTGTGGCGCTGAGTTAATGTTAGGGTTTGTGCCATCATTCGTATTACTTTCAAAGCTATTAACGTCAAAAAAAGTATCATCAAAGTAACGCGCTAAATTAACGGTTAGGCAAGTGTCTAGTTGAAAGAAACGAACTAAGGTAGCAATACGTTTAATTTCTTTTTCTTCATTGTCTTTAAAATAGTTGCTGAGTGTTTGACACAAACTAGGGTCTGCTAATTCATTCAAGTTTATTTTAAATACCTCTGTCATACCTTTAGTTTCAAGCACTATCAATTGTTGTTCTTGTAGGTATTCAAGGGCAGCTATTACACGATTACGCTCAATACTTTTATCTTTTAATAAAGTATCAAAATTTAAACTACCCCACACTTTTTTGAATTCAGTGGCGTTAAAAATACGTTGTAAGAAGTCTTTGCGTTGGTCATTAAAACTATTAACAATGTCAGCCTTGGGTTTTAACAGCTTAATTTTAAAGTCAGCAAAGTAAGCATAAAGTGGCTCAATAACGCCAGCGAGCTCTAGCTGTACCAGTAACGTTTTTAGTGGTAATTGTTTAATATTAACGGCATTAGACAGCTGTAATATTTGTAACTCCCACTTGCTGTTGTAGGTACTTGTGATTACCTCTGATTTTATTATGTTTAACAGCATTTCAATACCAGCAAACTCCGGTGTATCACCATAAACAAAGTTTTCAACGGTATTTAAGCCATCAAGATTAGCTAAGGTAAAACACTGAGAAGGCAGTCCATCTCGCCCTGCCCGTCCAATTTCTTGACTGTAATTTTCTATAGATTTTGGCAAGTCATAATGAATAACAAAACGTATATCACTTTTATCAATGCCCATGCCAAAGGCAATAGTCGCGACAATAACTTGTATTTTACCTACCATAAAGTCTTGCTGAATTTGACTGCGGGTATCACTGTCAAAACCAGCATGATAAGCACAAGCATTAATGCCTTGCTGCTTTAAATATTGCGCGACTGTTTCAGCTGAATGTTGCAAGGTAACGTAAACAATACCCGCACCTTGTTGCGCCGTAATGATTTGTTCAAGCAGGCTATTTTTATGCATTTGGGTAACAGGCAGTACGCTTAAATCAAGGTTTGATCGATAAAAGCCAGTTTGCACAATATGCTCATCTCGAATAGAAAATTTAGCTGCCATGTCCATTTTTACTTTGCGCGTAGCCGTGGCGGTAAGTAATAACACCAACGAAATATTTAACGCTTGGCAATAACTTGGTAGTTTTAAATAATCGGGTCTAAAGTTATGACCCCATTCAGAAATACAATGCGCCTCATCAACTACCAACATGGACACAGGTACCGACTCAATGAACTGTCTAAAACGTTCATTCTTAAAGCGCTCAACTGACACCATTAAAACTTTAATATCACCATCGCGTACGCCCGCCATGACGGTTTGTGCTTCATTTCCTTTTAAGGTCGAATCAATACTTGCCGCCTTAATGCCTTTGCTAGCAAGAAATTCCAATTGGTCTTTCATTAAAGCTAATAAGGGCGATACCACTAAGGTTAAATGCGGTAAATGCAGCGCCGTTAACTGATAACACAACGACTTGCCCGACCCTGTTGGAAATATAGATAAGCTTGATTGGCCATTTAGCAGTTGCGTAATAGTTTGCTCTTGTCCAGGCCGGAAGCCATCAAAGCCAAAGCTATCTAGAAGAGACTCTTTAAGAGAGTTACCCTGTTGGTTATTCATGATCAGGTACCGCAATACGTATGATAATTTTTATCGCCATCAACAGGACCATCTTGATAATTTTTAGTATCCGTGATTTCGGTATAAGGTTGGCGCAATACTGCCAAGAATTTAGTTAGCGCAGTTAAATCACCTGTTTCTTGGCAACTATCTAATAGGGCTTCAACATGATGATTTCTTGGAATAACAACCGGATTGGTGCTCATCATTAACTGATGTGCAGCCGTTTTAAATGGCTCAATTCGAGTATTCCAGCGAGGTAACCATTCATTAAGTACATCAGTGAGTGGCTTTTCAATGGGACTACCGTTAAGTGAATCAGTTAATGAGGCTGTTAATGCAGTGAAGGTTTGCGTGTAATCTAGTTTTTGCTCTTTCATAAGAGTAATCAAGTCATTAATCAGTTTACCGTCGCCTACCGCTGGTTCATCTATACCAAGTTTAGCGGCCATCATAGTCAAGTAACCTTGTTGGAGATCTTGATGGAATTGGGTTAATAATGGCTCTATTTTCTCTACTGCATCATCTTCATCGCTATCAACTAACGGTAATAACGTTTCGGCTAGTCGCGTCATATTCCACTGCATAATGCTTATCTGTTTACCAAAAGCATAACGACTATTACGATCAATTGAGCTAAAAACAGTCTCTGGGTGATATGCATTCATCATGGCACACGGGCCATAATCTATGGTTTCACCTGAAATAGCTGTATTGTCTGTATTCATTACGCCATGAATAAAACCAACCCTTAACCATGAAAGCACTAAAGGAATTTGCTTTGATAAAACGGCAGAGAAAAATTCAAGCACTTGTTGGCTGCTAATTTCATTATTAGCTTTATTGCCATCGCTATTGTCACTCGTACCTTCTGATGATGTAGGTATTAACTCGGGAAAATGACGATTAATGGCATAATTTGTTAACTTTTTAAGCGAGTCGGTATCACCACGCGCAGCAAAATATTGGAAAGTTCCAACTCTTATATGGCTTGTAGCTACACGTGTAACAACAGCACCATCATAAGGCCGCTCGCGATACACATTTTCGCCGGTAGTAACCACAGCTAAACAACGCGTAGTTGGCACACCAAGCGCATACATAGCTTCACTCATGATGTATTCGCGCAGTGCTGGACCAAGCGCACAACGACCATCACCTTGACGTGAAAAATTACTGACACCTGAGCCTTTAAGCTGAATATCCCAACGTTGTCCCAGAGTATCTGCAATATCCCCTAATAAATGCGCGCGACCATCACCAAGCTGCGGATTAAAATGACCAAATTGATGGCCAGAATAAGCTTGTGCAACGGGTTTACTGCCTTTAATTAATTGATTACCTGAGAAGTATTGAGCTAATAGTTCACCATCATTATCTTTAGTGAATGGAATAGTTAACGCTTTGGCTAACGGTTCATTCCATAATAATAATGATGGCTGAGCCACAGGCGCAGGCAATGTTTGCTGTGAAAAGCTTTCGCCAAGTGCTTGGTAGTTATTAGAAAGATTTATGGACATTTATTTCTCGGGGTAAAATTTGTCTTCAATACGTTGACAAAATTGTACTAGATTTTGGTATCTTTTGGCATTTTTAGTAAATTTACTTTCAAAACCATTATTAAAACGCACCGAAATAAACTCACATAAATGCGAATAAACAACGGCGTCAAATGAGGTATGAGTGTCGCCAAAGAAAAAGTCTTTTTCTGCTAGAAGCGTAGATAATGACGCTAAGCTATTATCTGAAATAGCGAGAATTTCTTCTGCAGAGTGACGACCAATACCTTGACCATGAAGGTTTTTCTTTACCGATTTACGAATAATATTAGGTAAAAACCAACGTAGTGGTATCGGTAAAGTAGCAAAGAAAGCGTCACTAGTTAGCGGCCAACATTCATCCGTCACCCAACGAGAATAAACCAAACACCAATAAAGACCTTCATCTAATGATTTAGTTATTAAATGAGCTTGTGCTTTCTGCTCTGCTGTTAACTTTGCATCTAGGGTTACCTGATACTTATTTGTTAAATAGGTCATAATTGCTTCAGAATCAGCAACCGCTGTACCGTCATCATTGATGAAAGGTAATTTACCTTTTGGTGATTTTTTTAAATATTTGGCGCCATACTTAACCTGACATGGAATATTCGCCATACGCATAAAAAGATCCACCTTAACCACAAATGGACTCGCATCCATTACGTTAAAGCACTTGCCAAAACCATAAAGTGTAATCATTAGCCATCCTTGTTTGTGTATATTAAAGTGAAAGTGAACGCGAAAAAAAAGGCCAGAAGACCTGTGTTATTATACAGTATCTATCTTGGCCTTTTTTTACAAGTAAGAAAGCACTGAATATAATTCAGCACCAACTATATCGGTGCTTCAAATTAATCCAGTTTCCGCTAGGATCACTCTCTAAATATCACTTTTATACAGAATTATATTTGTGCTGCAACGACTGATATTTCAACAAGTAATGCTTCTCTCGCCATTTTAGCGGCGACACAAGCGCGTGCTGGAGCATGTCCTTCTGGCACCCAAGCATCCCATACGGCATTCATATCAGCAAAGTAGCTCATGTCTTTAACATAAATAGTCGCTGATAAGATGTGCTTTCTGTCACTACCTGCTTGCGTTAATAATGTATCAACTTTATCAAGCATGGTTTGCGTTTGCTCGGTGATATCTTTAGTGGCATCTGCCGCAACTTGACCGCATAAGTAAATAGTACCGTTGTGTTTAACTATTCGACTCATTCTTTGTTTAGTTTCTA
>MAAB01042127.1_pt1 | contig 20194 bp, 20 predicted proteins | sample 1115991 | NCBI WGS metagenome assembly MAAB01 (sample SAMN04961124, study PRJNA320927) | seawater metagenome | isolation source: sample BD02T18 sea water enriched with oil for 18 days | place: USA:Gulf of Mexico | collected 2013-07-27
CAACGCTTAAATGCCATTGGCTTTGACTCGGCCTTTGATATTAGCCGCAATCCATTACCTTGGATGAACAGCTGGCTTGTGAGTGACAATGTACAAGTTGCACCACAAGAAGCAGAAATCAGCTCCTACCTAGTAGGTGCTATCGATAGTGAAGTATCTTTAGAAGACTTTAGCGATATTGAACTTTAAACGGCTGCAACGTAAATGCTGGCAATGAAAGACAAAGAGCAAAGCGATGAGCAAGGTTTTCAACTTGATAACCAGCCCGACAATGGGCCGGAGTTTCATCTTGAAAATCTTGAGCCTGAGCCCAATGTCATCGATGCGTTGCAAACCGAGCTGTTTTTACCCACCAGCAACGCGGAAGCCGCTGAAGACAAGCAACAGCTTGAATTCAACGGCTTAGAGAAGCCCATCTACGCCATGCATGTTGAAGGTGTTAAAAAGCCCCTACAATTCCATTTCGCCAATAATTTATTGGAAAGCCTAGAAGCTCAAGATGTACAGGTACATTATGAGTGCCGCGATGGTTATTGTGGCGCTTGCCGTACCGACTTGATTGAAGGTGAAGTGGCGTATTTACAAGAGCCTATGGCTTGGATTAATAAGGGTGAGATTCTGCCCTGCTGCTGCGTACCCAAAACAGCTCTTAAGCTGAAACTTAAAGGCTGATGGCACCAAGGTATAAACGCTTAAAAACTGCCCTCCCTAGCATGCTAAAAGAAAACAAGCACCCAGATATTGGAAAACGTAGACACCTCACATTCAAGGATAGTGTTTCATGATTCGCCCAGATATTGGAAAAGTCGCACCTCACTTCACTACATTCGATGACACTGGTAATCGTGTTTCGTTAAAAGATTATCGCGGCCAAATTGTATTGCTGTATTTCTATCCAAAAGCCATGACTCCAGGGTGCACAACCCAAGCTTGCGCTTTACGTGACAGCCAAAAAGAACTTAAAAAACTCAATGTGGTGCCGCTGGGCATCAGTCCTGACAAACACGAACGCCTTAAGCGCTTTAAGGACCGTGACGAACTTAATTTCACCTTATTAAGTGATGAAGACCACGCCATTGCTGATTTGTACGGCGTATGGGGCCTAAAGAAGTTTATGGGCCGTGAATACGATGGCATCCACCGCATCACCTTCATTATTAATGAAAAAGGTAAGCTGGTGCATATTATGGATAAGTTTAAAACCAAGACTCACCATGAAGATGCATTAAATTACATCAAACAAGAAATGGTCTAGAACACAGCCAAAATCCCCCCTTCACTACCCCTATCAGCCACTGCGTCTATACTGGTTAAATACCAATATTAACGCAGTGGCTTTTGCACCTATGGATGGGACAACCCTTTTGCACCCGCTAAAAGATGCAAAGGATAGTCGCTGCCTACGGGAGGCTTCATGGCTAATCAAACGTATGACTTTGACCGCTGGGCGGAATACCTCACGGTGACAGTGGCAGAAAACGCGTCCCGCTGCGACCTTGGACACAATCAAGTCAAGAAAATCCAATTGAATTTCAATGATCAATCCCTTAACCCTATCGGCTTCAAGGTCACATTAAGCAACGAGCTAATAGCCCGCTACAATAAACACAAGCAAAGTAACGAAGACGCCAGCTACCCCATAGATTACAACTATCAAAGCCCCAGCAGCATTGCCCTACACGGCAACACACAAGACAGCACAGGCAAAAGTTTCATTCAACAAGCCACTAGATTAGACAATAGCTTTTATGGTGAAGGCTGGGCGTTACAATTGCCCGGCAGCATTCCCAATCTTTTAATGCAACTGTCCCTACGAAGCGCAGCCTTAATGCTAGCCAAACAATTGAAACATCAAGGAGTAGAGTTAAGTGAGGACTTTAGTGTGCAGTTTTTTAAGGGGGGGAATTATCTGAGTTTCTTTTACGAGCCCATATCTGTAGCTCTAAGAGCACAAGTAGCGCTGTATTTAAGGGATAAACGCATCAAGACCCTTGCCAGCGAAATGTGCTTTAAACACGCGGAGAATAGAAAGTGGTTTATGGGGCTTTAGGGATATGGGCCACATGAATGTGGAGCAGTAGAGCAACGAAGGAGCAGCTGTCGAGGTTTGGCTCCAGTACGAGCCCACCCCGTGGGCGATCTCTTTGGGTGTAGCTAAAGTTTTGCGTATTATATTTAGAGCTCTTAATTAAATATGTACCAGTCCTCTTGGGCACATACGCTCTTTGCCATCCATGGCACCGCGTCATACCGTACATCCTGTACATAAAAAAACAGCAAGTACCCTAGGGTAAATGCTGTTTTAGAAGGGCTATTAAAGACTGTATTAGCTCTTAATAATATTCTTCACCTTCGTGATTAAACCTTCCATAAGGCCTTTTACTTCTTGCCAGGCTTCTTCGCTTAGCTCGACTAAGGATTCAGCGCGTAAACTTTCTTGGCCAATCAATACTTCTAGCTCTTCGATCACTTTGTGCTGGGCTTTAAGGACCTTTTTATCCTTCTTTTTTTCCAGCGCCGCCAGTGTCTTTTGAGCTTCTTTAACCTGCTTTTGCAGTTCTTTTATACGTTTCTTACCCATAGTGTCTCTCCCTACCCTAAGGCCGACATGGCAAATACACACAAACCGGGAATCAAGAAGAATACGGTCAATACATACAGCGCTGCTAATGAATGACGCTCGGTGGCGATATCTGCCAACTTATGAGCCGCCGTCAACGGAATCTCACGTAAAAATGGTATTCCGTAAACCACCAATACCCCAGCTAAATTATACATCAAATGCACCAAGGCGATTTGCAAACCTACGATAGCACCAGGACCAGACAAGGCCGTGGCAGCCAACAGGCCTGTAATAGTAGTACCAATATTGGCACCCAGGGTGAATGGGTAAATATCTCTAGGCTTAAACACACCGGAGCCCACAAGCGGCACCATTAGGCTGGTAGTAGTAGAAGAAGACTGGACCAACACAGTAACAACCGCACCGCTAGCGATACCACTAATAGGGCCACGACCGATTGCACCGTGTAAAATCTTCTTGGCACGCCCCACCATCAAACCGCGCAACACTCGGCCAATAATAGTAATAGAGGCAAATATCGCCAAAATACCCAAACCTACCAGGGTAATAGCACCGGCCATATCAGGTAGGAAATCAAGGAAATGTTTAATTTCAGAAATAACGGGCTTAGTCAGAGGTTTAATGAAATTAAAACCCTTTAAGCTCATGGACTCACCGTCCACCATTACATTTGATAACCAGGCACTGGCTTTTTCGAAGATATTGAAGAAGATTTCAATTGGCAGGAAGATAATAACGCATATGAGGTTAAAGAAGTCATGCACAGTGGCCGCAGCAAAGGCACGGCGGAATTCAGATTTTTTACGTACATGCCCCAAACTCACAAGAGTATTGGTAACCGTAGTACCAATGTTTGCCCCCATCACCATAGGGATCGCCGCTTCTATGGGCAAACCACCGGCCACTAAGCCTACTATGACTGACGTTACGGTACTGGAGCTTTGCACCAATGCTGTGGCTAGGATACCAATCAGCAAAGCTAGGAAAGGGTTGGTAGCAAAGGCAAAGAGCTCTTTAGCACCGGCAGAACCACCGGAAGCCTCTTTAAAACCAGATCCCACCATCCCTACGGATAAGAGAATAGCGTAAACACCCGCCAGCAATACGAGCCAACTCAGAATATTCTTTTGTATAGAGTTAGTCTGCTGCTCAGTCATTTGAGTCATGCATAAAACCTTTCGATTAATTTTCGCGAAGTTTAAACATTGGTTTTTAATTAGTACAGTGCAAAAGACGATAATATTGAAGAAAAATGGGTGTTTTTTTAATGCTATATGTGCGTTTTAGATTTTTATGGCCATGCTTCCATTCTCGCCCCCATTTTCAAAGTAATTGCTAGTGAGAAATGTGGCTAATTACGCCCTATTAATGTGTAACAAATCACCTATGCCATCTCTACGATTTAATTCCACCCGCCAAATAATCCGCCTCCATTCAACAAGTGAGCCTTAAGTGATAAAAATTGTCGCATCACCCTGTCACTTTAAAGAGATTGGCCGATACTCAATAGATGAAACGCATATCAACCTTCTTGTTATTTACAGTCTATGCATTGTTTAGTGCCCAATGCCTTGGGGGCAATCTGGCCCTCACCACAGGCTACCAGCAGAGCGGTCACCAGTATTTAGATGACATCTCCAGCCAAGAAGGGCAAATATTAGGCGCCAGTTTAGACTTTCAACATTGGCGTCGAAAAGATACCGGCTGGCTCGCCCGTGGGCCCAGCATGGAAATTAATCAAGCAGCCAATTTCATCAACTTAAAAGCCCAACTGCCTCTTTATCAATGGCATAAACACCATGGCAGCTGGTTATCAATTGATTGGCAGCAACAAGATTTGCAAACCCAACTCTCCGACCCTCATATTTTTTTAGATAACAACGGCACTAGCACCTCACTGCCACAAGACAGCGTAATTAGCAGTACTCGTCAATTTCAGAGCATTCAAATTTATTGGCATGAGAGTACACGCTATAAAAGCACCATCAATGTGGCAGGTTTTAGCTACAGCCGAGAGTTAAGCCCCGTAAACAGTGAATTAAGTACGACCAACGCCAGTTTATTTGAGGGGGAGTTTACCGGGCTAGGCATTGTGCTTGGCAGAATTAAAGACGACAGAGGTTTAAATTTTCAGTGGCGCTTAAATGTGGCTAATTTAGACACAAACTTTAGTGACAGTGCCACCCAACACAGATTATTGGCCAAACAAGAGAGCTCCGCCTATAAAGTGGCATTAAATTTAAGTTGGCATTATCGCTATTATCTAGCCCCTTACTGGTACTTAGTGCCGCAAGTGCAATATCAATTCAGCTACCTTACCCAAAGTGAATTGGCACCTGTTAACGTAGAGCACCCCAGCTTCATCTATACACAAACCCAAAGCACCATTAGTATTCGCCATCACTTTTAACGCTAACGGTTTTCAAATTTAAAGGTTTCTTGGTGCTCAGGTTGATCCATCACAATACAGTTTCGGCCATTATTTTTAGCCTGATACAGCAATTTATCACTGCGCCCTAACAATTCCTCTACTGTTTCTGGGGCCACAAACTCCGCAATGCCACAAGACAAAGTAAGTGACAACAAAGGCACACCTTTAAAAGATTGCTGCGCCCATTGCTCACTAATACGCTGACATACGCTGTGGGCCATGTTTAAGTCAGTATCAGTGAGAATTAGTACAAATTCTTCACCTCCTATACGCGCCCCAATATCGACTTCGCGCAATGACGCATTGATCAAATTTGCAAAGGCCACTAAGACCTTATCTCCAAATGGGTGACCATATTGGTCGTTCACTTTTTTAAAGTGGTCCAAATCCAAATAACACACCACAAATCGATACTGACTACGGTTAGCCAAAGCTCGTTGCTGAGCCAATAACTCTAAAAGGTGGCGACGGTTATATAAACTGGTTAATTCATCGGTGATGGCCAATTCCTGAATACGCGCCAACGCGCCTGTTAAATCTTTATGGCGCCGACTCAAGTTTTTTCTTAACTCACTAAATTCTACCCCCATAAATACAAAACCTGTCAATACAAAACAAAACCCCAGAAAAATAAAAAACTCCTGGCTTAACAAAATATCTTGCGGGCGATAAAAGTAAATGAAGGATAAGCTCGTTAAATAACATACAAAAGTGAGGGCGGTTACAGCGTAAAATTCTTTTAGACTCAACTTAAAGGAGCCAAATAACATAACCAACAAAAACCCCATAAGCACCAATGGCCTAATATCCCGCATAAAGCACATGAGTATTGTCAGCGATAAGATCACCCATAACACTTGGGCTAGGGTTAAACTGGCTTCTTTAAAAAAGAGGTTAATTGAACAATAAATAAAGATGACAAAGACTAAGTGGCCAAGCCACGTTCCCACCACTAGCAGCAGTAGAGAAGGCAACTCCAGTACGAAGTAACCCCAATGCTGTGCCAATACACATAGGAATATATTAAATAATAAACCCAGATTCGCCAATACTGCCCGACGTAATCTTATTGCCTGCTTTTGCGACTGCTGCATGGCTACCATTCCTTGATAACTGCAACCTAACTTAGGGCAATTAAATTGCCCATCGTAAGGTTATATTTTTATTCTCAGTTCGGTCATCCTACTCCCAAGACAGCCAACTGGATAGAGCAAAAACGTAAACCTTAATCACAGGTTCGCACTCGCTGAACACTATCCAACCAACCTGCGTAAAGGGCCTCTCGTTGTGACTCTGTCATGTTTTGACTAAAAGCCTGCTCTTGCTGCCATAACTGGCTCACTTCTTGTAACCCTGAAAATACCCCAGCGGTTATGCCTGCAAGGTATGCGGCACCCAATGCCGTTGTCTCAGTAATCGCTGGGCGCTGAATAGGTAAATTCAAAATATCGGATAAAAACTGTACTAGCCAATCATTAACCACCATACCGCCATCCACTCGCAAACAAGACGGTACCACCTCATCTTTGGCCATGGCCTCCAATAAGTCGCGACTTTGATAACACACCGACTGCAAACCTGCGGTAACAATTTCAGCAATGCCAGTATCACGGGTTAACCCCATAATGGCACCTCGTGCATTTGGGTCCCAGTAAGGCGCACCCAAGCCTGTAAATGCGGGCACTAAGTACACCGGATTATCTGAACCAACGGCCTCGGCCATTTGCACACTTTCACTGGCGTTTTGAATCAGCTTTAAGCCATCCCTAATCCACTGAATGGTGGCACCAGCCATAAAGATACTGCCTTCTAAAGCGTAATGGGTGGTGTCTCCTACCTGATAAGCCACAGTCGTTAACAATTTATGCTGGCTTTTACTGGGTTTATCGCCCGTATTTAACATCATGAAGCAGCCTGTGCCATAGGTGCTTTTAGCCATACCCTCGCTAAAACACGCCTGACCAATAAGTGCTGCCTGCTGGTCCCCTGCCATACCGCCAATCATGATGGGCGAGCCAAACAATTCGGCATCAGTGTGACCAAATTCATGACTATTAGCATGAATACTGGGCAGCATAGCGTTTGGAATATTAAATATATCTAGTAAATCCTCATCCCACTGTAAACTATGAATGTTACACAACAGTGTACGAGAGGCATTTGTGACATCAGTTTTATGCTCACCCGTTAAACGCCACAACAAAAAGCTGTCGATAGTACCAAACAGCAGTTGACCGCTTTCGGCCTGAGCACGGGCATCCTCTACATTATCTAAAATCCACTTTAACTTAGTGGCCGAAAAATAGGGGTCCAGTAACAAACCGGTTTTATCGCTTATTTTTGGCTCTAAATTTTTGTCTTTTAATTCACTGCAGTAGTCACTCGTACGCCTATCTTGCCAAACAATGGCATTATATATGGCCTTGCCTGTGTCCTTGTCCCATACCACTGTCGTTTCACGTTGATTAGTAATGCCGATTGACGTGATATCTTGAGCACTCAAATTCGCTTTTTTTAACGCCTCCTGACACACCTTTAACACCGACTGATAAATCTCTTCAGGGTCGTGCTCTACCCAGCCGTCAAAAGGAAATATTTGAGCAAATTCTTGCTGATCCTGAACCTGAATTTGCCCTTTTTGATTAAATATAATGGCACGGCTGCTGGTGGTGCCCTGGTCTATGGCCATTAAATACTGAGTCATGATGAAGCCTATTATTATTAATTTTTCGCAAGTTAAACAGATGGCGTCTCGAGCCACAAGTGCAACAAGCATGGCAGTAAACAAAAATTACTCTAAGCTAAAAGTGAACGTAAAAATAGCGTAGGGAAATTGCTATGAAAAAAAATCTACCTGTAAGTCAACGAGAAACTACATTTCCCAAAAATTCACGCTTAATCTCCAGCACAGATTTAAAAGGCGTAATCCAACACGCCAACCAAGCATTTGTTGATATCAGTGGTTTCAGCGCGCAAGAACTCATAAACCAAAGCCATAATATAGTGCGCCACCCTGACATGCCTCCGGCAGCCTTCAAACTTTTATGGGGCAGCCTAAAAGCCGGTAAACAATGGAAAGGCATCGTTAAAAATCGCTGTAAAAATGGCGACCATTACTGGGTAGATGCCTTTGTCACCCCCGTTAAAGAGAACGGCCAGGTTGTCGCTTATGAATCTGTACGCAACAACCCCAAAAAAGAAGATGTAAAAAGGGCTGAACGAAGCTACCAACAAATGAACCAAGGAAAGCAGGCTATCCCTAAGTCCGCTCGTCTGTCCGTTTTGCCATGGGGGTTAATTGGCAGTCTTATCTTAGGGGGACTGGCCGCCTTTATTGGAGCCTATTTTAGCCCCTGGCTAGGCCTGATCCCCGTGGCAGCCCTAATTATCATTTACCACTATGAACAAGCAGGCCTGAAGCAAGCCCTTAAAAAAGCTCATTCAATCACAAACGACCCCTTGGCCGCGTACATCTATAGCGGGCGCGTGGACTCGGCGGGACAAATTTTACTGGCCTTTGAGCACTTACAAAGCTTAATCATTACGCTACGTGAACGCGTCGAGGACTCAACCCACCCCATCAAAAAAGCCAGTGATGTAAGTTTCCAAGCAGCCCAAGACAGCCTAAGTAAACTCACCGAGCAACTGGACGCTGCCACGATGTTTGCTGCTGCGTTTGAGCAGGTAACCACACAATTTGATTCTATTTCGGACTCGGTGGATCAAACAGCTCAAAAAGTACAGCAAGCGCGCAACGACACTCAAACTAGCGAACAAAACATGCTTAAAACCAAGTCTTCGCTAGATGGCTTAACCACCACCATGGATCAAGCCAGCGGCAAAGTTCAAGAACTGGCCAATCACGCGGAGTCCATTCACAGTTTTTTAGAAGTGATTCAAAGCATTGCAGAGCAAACAAACCTGCTGGCGCTAAATGCTGCCATTGAAGCAGCCAGAGCGGGTGAGCAAGGACGTGGTTTTGCGGTAGTCGCCGATGAAGTTCGTAGCCTTGCCAACCGCACTCAAGAGTCCACCGAAGAAATTCGTCGTATTGTAGGGGAGTTGCGCCAAGGGGCACAAAGCGCCACCGCCGTGATGAATCAAAGTCGTGAGCAGGCTTCTACAAACGCCACACAAGTACAAGAGAACCACAGCGTACTGGAACAAGTAAGTAACAGCGTGCACGATATCAATGATCAAATGAGCACTATCAATTTGGCCGTGCAAGAACAACGACAAGGCTCACAGGAGATTAATCAACATATGGTGACCATTCGTCAAAGTGCACAGGACAACACTGAAAGCGCACAGCTAAGTCGTCAGGCGGCAATTGAGGTGGCAAACTTAGTGAGCGAGCAACAAAGTATCATCGAGCGTTTCCGTTAAAAACGATTTCGCCCTCACCGCTATTAACGCAATCCACACTGGGCTATTATTTATAAATAATTCAAATAATAGAGGTAAGCCTGTGTCATCATTTTTTATCATTAGCATCATGGCAGACGATCGTCCGGGCCTAGTAGAGACACTTTCAAGCATCATCAGTGAACATCAAGGTAACTGGTTAGAAAGTCGCCTTAGTCATTTAGCGGGTAAGTTTGCTGGTATCGTACACCTACAAGTAAGCAATTCTCATGTAGAGCCTTTACAAATTGCACTGGAAGCACTTCAACAGCAAGGCTGGACCATCAATATTGAACAAAGCCAAGTGCAAAATAAGGAGGCCAATAACCCCACTCAAATGCAGCTTGAAATTATTGGTAATGATCGCCCCGGCATCGTAAAGGAAATATCTCAGGTACTCAGTCGACTTAAAGTGAATGTACTGGACTTGGCCACCCACTTTGAAAGTGCCGCCATGACCGCTGAAGCGTTATTCAAAACCCAAGCACGGGTGCAGCTGCCCAACAATTTAGAGAGTGATGAACTAACCGATCAATTAGAAAACTTAAGTAACGATTTAATGGTGGAAGTGAAATTATTGACCGACGACTAATGCAAGTTCACAACTTGAATTTTAAAGTAAAAGGTCAGCCAATAAGACTGGCCTTTGACTTACTAGCACGTCTAAACACGTTACTGAATGGGATAAAGTACCTTATCTTGAAAGCCGGTAATCACTTCGATGTATCCGGCCAATTCCCTATCCAACGCCATATCACTGGTATCCACCAATAATGGGCGACCAGACAAGTCTGACAATTTAGATTTAGTGCATAATATTAATAGGTTTGAGCGCCCTACCTTTTTAATGACATCGCTACTCAACTGCTGATTACCGCGGCCAAATACATGACCTTGACCGCCAATGACACTGACTATAATTTTCGCGCTTTCATGCACAGCAAGCAATTCAAGGATTTGTAGCTCGCTTACGTCACTGGCTACTAGCTTGCCATTTAACACCGCATCCACCCCCAGCAAGGTATTATCAAGCTGTAAATAATCCATGATAAATAACGTGGTTTTACCTGAACCCACTAAGTACAAAACACCCTCTTCCATTTCTGCACTAATATAAGCGGCCATATCCTCCAACACTAAATCTTCTTGCTCCATACCACCTTGTTTAACTGCTTGCACAAAGTTACCCGCTTCCGGCACCAGCATTTCTCCATACAAGCGCGCCTTTACTTGGTTGTTCCGAAATGCCTCTTCATCGATGTCTTTCACATCTTGCGACTTTAAATCCACCAACTCACCGCTCACTAACATGCGTACCACTTCACCAGCGGCCTTAGGTGTCACGCCATAAACGCCACTGTGGATTTTAACGCCAGCCGGTATGCCTAACACGGCAAAAGCATCGGCTACCACACTGCAAATGTCACGAGCAGTACCATCGCCTCCGGCAAACAGCAATAGATCCACCCCTAATGCCTTAAGTTTAATAGCCGCCTCCTTGGTGTCTTCTGCGCGACTCAAGCCGGTTGTATTTAGAACTAACCCGGGGACCAAATCGTATTGCCAGCCTAAGGCCCGCATAACATTCTCACCCATATCACCTGGGCAGGTCACCACCTGAATCTGGTCTTTAACATCTTCTAAAACACTAAAAGCATTCTGAGTGCGCAGACCAGCCTTAGCCACAGCCCCTTTTTTCAGCGCAGCCTTAGCCACCCCATCACTGCCTTTTAATGCGACAGAGCCACCCAGGCCCGCTAAAGGGTTCACTATCAGACCCAATCGAAACATACCACTTCTCACACAACCTTTTATGGGGGCATGATACGCAAAGCTTAGGCGGGCCGCACCCAACTTAGGACCCAGAGCTTGAAATTACAAAATGTTACAAATAATTCGGTAAGCTTTTTGGCACGTCAGTGTATGGTTTGAAGTCTAAAAACAATAAAAAAGGGACAAATCATGGGCAACGAGCACAGAAAAGCACTCATTATAATTTTCTCACTGATTTTCATTCTGCTTATTGTGGGTACGATTTTCATCGCAATTGAATTGCAACATGTGGGTATTGCTAGCATATTACTGATGGCAGGCATCATCCTAGCCATGGATATTCGCTGGGTTGCACGAAATAAAGACAATAATAGCTCTGGCTTCACTCAACCTAAATTCTAACGTCCCTATTTAATTAACTTCTTATTTGTCGCCGACCAAGTTAGAGTAATAACTCTAAATAAGACAAATAAGAAGAAACTATGACCCTCATTAGCATTATGGGCTTAATTGCCTGGAGCCTACTATTGATATTGGGTTTACTTACCCTGCGCAGCGTATTGGTACTAAACGGTAAAATCGGCATTAATCAGTTTTTACCCGACGGCAGTGACATTAACGAATCCCATGTGCGATTTTTGCGAGCGCTCTCCAATAGTTTAGAAAACTTACCCATTTTAATTGGGGTATTGTTATTGGCCGTAACCATGCAAGCACACGCAGTAACCGACTCATTGGCTATTTTTATTTTACTGGCACGCATGGCGCAGAGTATTTGCCACATACTCAGCACTAGCCCGCTATTTGTAGCCGTTCGCTTTAGCTTCTATTTAGTACAAATATTACTGGCGGCCTACATTTTACTGCAACTTTTCTTAACCCTTTAACCCTTCAACCCTGATCACAACACTTACCTAGGGCTCACAAGGCCCTGTTATTTTAAGACGTTTTGCAGGATTAGGGCCCTTCACTTTTAAATACTTTAAATAGGCTTGAGCCTGCTTAACCTTACCGCCAATTAGGCTAGCATTTAAAAATGCCTGTTTGGCCAGCTGCACATTACCCAATTTTAACTCACTGATGCCCAGTAATAAATTCGCTCGACTCACCTGTATATTTTGCAGTGGACGCTCACATCCATTAATGACGGTTGCGTGCATTTGAGGCCAATCTTGCTGCTGATAATACAATTCAGCTAAATCAAGATAACGGCCAATATCTTGATTTAATAACAATGACTGCTTAAGGGTGAGTATTGCCGGCTTAATTTCTTGCGCGAGGTACCAGTAACGAAACAATTTATCATGGTTTTCTAATGTATGGTCTACATGAAATTGATCCATAAACTGCTGCAGTAACCTTGCTGCTACAAACGGGTTACCTGACTCCACCAATAAATCACACAGCAACAACAAATCAGTTTGATCATGAACCAAGCCTTTTTGTACGACCATTAGCAAGGTATCCGCGGCCTTATTAGACATTTTATTTTTAAGGTATAACTGACTTAAGCGCAGCCAATGTTCATGATTGTAATTATCCATTTCAATCAAGGCAGTTTGTACTTTAATGCTACTTAACAAATCGTTTGAATTATAAAAAATAAAAAGCAACTGCTTAAGGTTAGATAAATTAAGACTTAAAGATTGGCGTGTATGCTCATCAAAAATCGTACGGGCTAATGTTATAGATGTTTTTTTATTTTCTAAATAGTAATGGGCCAACATCTGCTGAATACGCAACCCAGGCTTGGCTTTCCCCCCAAATGACTGATAATCCACTAAAGCGTTCAAAAACATCTGATATTTTTCATTTACATACAACAAAGAGGCAAGTTCTAAGGCGGCTGCCTGCTTGGCATAAACAGATAAACCCTCGCCTTTTATTGAGGCCTGATAATACTTAATGGCTTTTTGCAACCCTTCTTTGCTGTCTTGTTGCGCATAGAAACGAGCTAAATATCGAGCGGTACTGTCTTTAGCATAGGCATCGGTTAAGCCATTTAACTGCGCCTCTAACTCCGCTATGGATTTAACTGAATCACTGCTCATACCTTTTGAATGTAGTAATTCGTTACTTTGATATTGATCAGCATTAGAAGTGGCAGTCGCCATTAAAAAAAAGGTGATAAATAATAGAGCATGGCCCATAAAGAATTTCATGAACAGTATCACTCCCAGTTATAGGGATAGTTTTCCCATTCAAATTCAATTTTTTGGGATACATAACGATCACTTTTAATATGAGCATAACGCCACTGTTTGGCTGCTAACACCGCATATTCTTCAAATACGCCCCGTGGTGAAGCATCTAAAATACGAATATCCTTTACTAAGCCCTTTGAAGTCACCGTAAACGACAACAACACCCAGCCATTAATTTTATTATCCCACGCCACCTTGGGAATTTGAGGCATACGTGTACTGACAGGGGTAATCTTACGAATGCTTTTGGGGGGCCCTTTGAATTGACCATCTAATCCATCACTGCCCGCACCACTGATTAACTGACTAGGTTGCACCCAATTTTTTTGCAACACCGGCAAAGCTTCAACACTTAATAATTGACTCTCAATGCTCAACTCCATAGCCGTTTGAGCCATCGGCATTGCCACAGCCATATTCTCTAACAACTGACTATTTAACTGTGGCGCCTGTTGTTGATTCATCTCTATTTTTTCACTTCGTCCTGATTTATTGTGTTGCGTGCCCTGATCAACCTGCTCTATATTTACAAAAACGTCTGATTGATCAGGTTGCTCTGGTAAAGGTTCGCGACGAATAAAGTTCATCATCAATAAAAACAACACAAGCGTCATAACAACTGAGCACACTAATGAAATCACAATACGCATTAGTTTTTCTTAGCTGCCAATGCAATATTATTAACACCCGCCAAGCGCACTTGATTCATAACATTCATCAGTTGATCGGTGGAAACCGTTTTATCGGCTTGTATCACCACCGCCCCGTCAGGATTATTGGTATGTAAACGAGCGACGATAGCCCTTACAGTGGCAATATCCACTTGGCGTTTATCAATCCATACTTCATTTTCATCATTAATAGCCACAAAAATGGCTGCCTTGTCTTGTGACACTGCACTACTGGCTGAGGGGCTATTGACGCTAATGCCTGCTTCTTTAACAAAAGAAGTCGTCACAATAAAAAAGATCAGCATGATAAATACAATATCTAACATGGGGGTTATATCTAGATCACTTTCATCCTGCTGTACTTGATGACGGCGTACACTCATCGTTTCAACACCTTTATCATTCTATAAAATGCCTGCTCAGGGTAAAAATTAAAATTCATATAGTTAACCCCTTAGTAGTCGGCGTAAATATCTTTAACTGATCGCTAAAAGCACCACTTTTATGACGAGCTTTAGACTGTAAGGCATGGCTAAAATACAAAGCAGACAAGGCTAAAAATAACCCCACCATCGTAGGAATAGTCGCCTTATAAATACCCGCTCCCATGGCTTTAGCATCGCTACTGCCGGTTAAAGAAATAATTTCAAACACTCCCAACATACCCGTCACTGTCCCCAGCAACCCTAACAAAGGACAAATTGCGATCAACACTTTGATTAACGATAAACTGCGCTGTAGCGTATATTCATTGTCCGAAATATGCATTTCACGAATTTTATGGGCATTCCAAGAGCACTTATCACTTCGCTCTTGCCATTGGGCTATTTGTTTTTTCTGTAATGCTGGATATTCCACGTTTAAAAAATAGTAACGCTCAATTATCAAAAACCACAATACAAAGCCCACCATCAATAAAATGAGAATAAGCGGCCCGCCATTCTCAAAAAACTGCTGCCACATAGCTAGATTTAATTTATCCCACATAACTATTGTCGACCATTAGATAACAGCAATTTTGCTTGCTCTCGATCCTGGGCCAATATACCAGCACTTTGTTCGTCCAATATCTGCAGAAGCACCTTACTAAAGGACACCAGCACGTTGTGACTTAACAACAAAGGTATTGCCACAATGAGTCCCAGTACAGTCGTGACTAAGGCTTGCGAAATTCCACCGGCCATAAGTTTGGCATCGCCGCTGCCAAACAAACTAATACTTTGAAACGTAGCAATCATGCCAATGACCGTACCCAACAACCCCAGTAGCGGTGCAATAGCCGAAAACAACTTCACCAAACTATGGCCGTATTCTAATTTTGGCAGCTCTTTTAAAATCGCTTCGTCTAAGGCCAGTTGTAAACTTTCGTCATCTTGCTGACTGGCGGCATCCAATTTTTGCACCTGCAAATAGACTCGCCCCAGCGGGTTATCGCTTTTTATATGATCAAGGTTATGCAATTGTGCTTTAGTGTTACGCCAAGTGAGGGTTAAATAAACCAGTCTATAAATAATAATCAGGGCGCCTAACACTCCCAATAAAACAATCACAAAACCGACTTCACGCCCTTGCATTAAACGTTCATAAAGAGTGGGGGTCTGCCCCAAAAATGCCAGGAGGTCTCCTCTACTAGGGTCCACAATACCGTTATGTAATACAGCATCTGTTTCACTAAAGTCCACCATCACACTTTGCTGGGATGGCTGCTGACTGATCGTCAATAGCTCTTGATTCTGAGGAATAAAACGTAAAAAATGGCCGTTAGAAAAAGCTGTAAATGTCCCAAATCGCATAACGTCTTGCATTTGACTTTTACCCTGCGGGTTAATAACACTGGCTTTAAACACGGCATTTTGCCCCGCTTGCGTCATTTCCTGCATTAACAACAACCACATATCACGCATATCCTGCATGCTGGCCAACTGCTGCTTGTTTTGTAGTTCCGATAATTGAACATCACGCTCTGGAAATTGAGCATGCACTAATGAATCTTTCATTCTGGCTATAAAATCACCGCTAAATTGCCGATAAATACTATGAATGTCACCCAACTCACTGCTATGTTCATTCAAATCACGCTGTAAGGACTCTAGTTCTTTTTGTTGCTCTTCAGTGCTCTTCAACAATGGGTTAGACCGTTTTTGAATCGCTAAAAATTCATTTTTGACGACATTTACTCGGCTTTTTTGTTTATCCTTATCATGCAAAAAAACTGTTTCACGTTGTGCATAAATTTCTTTTTCTTTCTCATGCAATGACTGAGTTCGCTGCAGAAGCGTGGATAAATCTAGAACATCCTGAATATCGATCATGGTAGCTGTTGTAGGCACCGGCTCTATTTCTGCTTGTACCCCGTGTTGGTAAGCAATCAATAACACTATTGCTAAAATAATGCGCATAGACATACTGTTTACTCCTCTATGGGTTAATTGTAGGGCTAACATGATGACGTCGAATGAACTCAGTACTAACAGGTAAACTCAATAACTCAGGCGCCATTTTTTTGTCCGCCACCCGCATGGCTTTACGTATAGCTAAGTGATACTGACCGTCCAATACTTTCCATGTTTTTAACTGAATATCCCACATACCGCTTTTTTGGCCATCCATGGTTTGCATATATAAGTTACTGCGGCCAACACGCAATACCTGCACAGCCAACTCTTCCGATGCCAACCATATTTTGTCGCGATATACTTCTAAATTATAATTGTAATCATTCTCCGCTTGATACAATTCCATCACTCGACGGTATTTCTCAGAGATAGAGACTCGACTACTGCTTAAAAGCGTTTTTAGCTTTTCAATACTGGCGAGTCGCAGTTGACGTTTAAAAGGTAAATCAAGGTGTACAAACTGCTCTAACGTGGCCACCATTTCTCGTAATAACGGCAACAATTGTTGCTTGGTCAGCTTAATATCCGAAATCTGTTGTTTTAAATTTATAACTTCTTGGGACTGCTCTTTTTTAAGAATGGTCAATTCTTTGTTATAGGATTCTTGGTATTCTGATTTTTTCAATAACGCCTGATACTCAGCCAGCAGCTCTTGCTGATCATTCGCTAGTTGATCAATTTTTTGCTGGCTTTTAACACCCATCATTCTTGTTTTTTCAGTATTACTCATGCCTTGCTGTAGCAACTGCTGATTAACTTGATTATCTTGATTATCTCCAGAGAATACGTTTGAGGATAATCCACTCAACATTAGCGTGACGACAAAAATCCGAATAGGCATACATTCACTCACACAGTTAGGCACGTAATTGGCACTTAAAATTTAAATGGGGTCGCTTGCAGAAAAGTAATATTCACAGCTATCAAATAAACCACCTACATGGCCCATTTTATCCAAACTAACTCCCCAGAGCTGCCATATAATAACCCTATACCCTCGCCCCGTTCAAATAATCAACCTGGCCGCGACGCAACACAAACAAGCATTAGTTACTTTATGTTAAGCTAACGCCACTCACCTTAGATGGCGCGCCACTTATGTTAAAGCTTATTCGATACTTGACCCTTTTATCATTAATGGTCATCAGCTTTCAAATATGGGCCAATGATGACGAGCAAAAAGAGCTCAGGGTATTATCTTGGAGTGGTGATGAAACATACTTACCTCGTGCAGGCTACCCGCTAGATTTAGAACTTCAGTATTTGCAACGTTACTGCCAACAGCACAAACTGACCCTTAAGCAAATAAATGTGAAACGCTTTGAACAACTCATCCCTATGTTACTTGCAGGCAAGGGCGATGTTATTTCAGCGAATCTCACCATTACTCGTGATCGTAAAAACAGTATAGCCTTCACAGCCCCATTACTTTTCACCCATGAATTTTTATTAATGGGTAAAAACAGTATCGATTTAAAAAATGCCCAGCAGCTAAATCAGCGTGAAGTGGCCGTACAAAAAGGTAAAAGCCACATAAAAACAGCAAAAGGATTGAAGAAAGCCTACCCAGAATTAAGTATTCGCTATATACCGGCTGACCTCTCTAGTGAAGAAATATATGACCGCCTAGCCAATGGTGAATATGATTTAGCCATTCAGGATGGCAACCTGTTACGTTCGACTCTTAAATATCGTGATGATATTAAAATTAGCCTACAGGCAAGTGGAAAACGCAACATTGCCTGGGCTGTGGCCCCTACAAACACCGGATTATTAAAAAACCTCAATGATTTTTTAGTTCAGAAAAAAATTAGTAAACCAGCAACCCCTGTAGCTGCGCCTAAAGCCAGTCAATGGAAAAATATCCAACAAAAAAATACCATTCGATTTGTTATGCGCAACAACCTGTCGTCTTATTATATTTGGCGTGGAGAGTTATTAGGTTTTAACTACGAACTAGCCAAGCAATTTGCTAAAGAGCACAACCTAAGATACGAAATTGTGGTGGCACCGGACAATGCAGCCATGATGGATTATCTCACACAAGATAAAGCCGATATTGCGCTAGGCTACTTAACCCCTACCGAGCAGCGCCGACAACAAGGCATTGATTTTTCTCGCCCATACCATTACGCATCAGAATTACTCATTGGCCAAAGTGACGAAGGCCCAGTATTAAATATCAGTGATTTAGCGGGCCGCACAATTCATGCACGCCGCTCTAGCGCCTACTGGCAAACCGCACAAGAATTACAACAAAAGGTGAGTGATCTGTCTTTAAAAGTCGTACCAGAAACACAAGAAACAGAAACCATTATAGAAAATATTGCCAATGGCGATTATGACCTTACCATCGCCGATAATCATATCGTAGACATGGAGCTCACCTTCCGTGATGACATACAATCGTTTATGTCTCTGGGTGAGCCCAAACCTCAAAGCTGGGCCATAAAAAAAGGTAACCAGCAACTTATTAATAAGTCTAACGCATTCATAAAAAGCCATTATAGAGGTTTGTTTTACAATGTTATTTACAACAAATACTTTAAAAACGCACGTCGCCTCGACAAACATTACAACGATTACAGTGAACAAAAAAATACCGGCACTCTGTCACCCTATGACAAAATCGTTAAAAAGTACGCCAAGAAATACCAGTTCGATTGGCGCTTAATGATTGCGCAAATGCACCAAGAAAGCCGCTTCAATCCAAAAGCAAAATCCATGGCTGGGGCTAAAGGGCTTTTTCAAGTGATGCCTAAAACCGCCGAAGAGTTGGGCATTGAGGATGTAAGCAATCCTAAATCAGGGATTCGAGCAGGCATTCGCTACATGGACTGGGTGCGTCAACGCATGCAGCACCATAACATCCAAGATGATCAACTTATTTGGTTCACCCTTGCCAGTTACAACGCAGGGGCTGGCCATGTACGTGACGCGATTCGATTGGCCAAACAAAAAGGCTGGAAAGAAAACATATGGTTCAACAATGTTGAAAAGGCCATGCTGTTATTGTCGCAACGAAAATACGCTGCCAAAGCGCGATATGGTTATGTTCGCGGGCAAGAGCCCGTTAATTATGTGCGTGCGATTAAACGTAGATTTGAAACGTACGAGCACGTTGTTGAAAATATTTAAAACGCCAAAAAGCAGCCTATTTGATTCAACTACACCTGTTGATGATTAACATTTCACCTATCTTTGCAGTAAAAGTCACTTGGGGGCACTCACCCTCAAGCGGCCTTGATTACGCACCACAATCCACACATTCGGCCCATTTCAGTGCAATACCCGGTCACCACAACAAAAGCGGTCGATTACTGACCACTATCATTTAAATAAATACCCAGTATAAGCAATATTACCTGTATTTATGGCCATATGAGCTAGGCTTAATCTTAATTTATAGGACCATCTAACCTATAATCCGACCGTTATTTTTAAGCTAGGCCGTATTTCATGCGACCTAGCTCCTGTCGACGATAAGTCACAGGTAACTTAATAAGGAAAAAACAGTGTTAGAAGCCTATCGGTACGGTGTAAAACGTACTGAGCCGAGCCTCTATCCATGCAGGTAAAACCGCATGCCCTATTAAGTGAGTTACACCCCAGCAGATGATAAAGAGCACTTAATCGATCTGCTGGAAAGCCGCACTAATGAGCGCGGATGAAACGGCTTTTTAAAGCGTTTTTTTGATCGTCATTATTATAACTTGAGTGAGAGATTCGTA
>MAAB01001489.1_pt1 | contig 20180 bp, 15 predicted proteins | sample 1115991 | NCBI WGS metagenome assembly MAAB01 (sample SAMN04961124, study PRJNA320927) | seawater metagenome | isolation source: sample BD02T18 sea water enriched with oil for 18 days | place: USA:Gulf of Mexico | collected 2013-07-27
GATAAAATAGGTAGCGAGTTTATACCACCGCTCGATGAAGGTGACTTGATGTATATGCCGACGACTTACCCGGGTATTTCTATCGGTCAGGCTCGCCAACTACTGCAACAAACCGACAAGTTAATTAAATCGGTTCCAGAAGTACAAACAGTGTTTGGTAAAGTAGGTCGTGCTGAAACGGCAACAGATCCAGCACCTCTTACCATGATAGAGACCTTCATTCAGTTAAAACCGCACGATCAATGGCGAGAAGGCGTAACGACTGAAAGTTTGAAAGAAGAGCTGGATTCATTAGTAAAACTGCCAGGGGTTACCAATGCTTGGGTTATGCCAATAAAAACACGTATTGATATGTTAGCAACGGGCATTAAAACGCCGGTAGGTGTTAAAATTGCAGGGCCTGATTTATCAGTTATTCAAGATATTGGTAAACAGTTAGAAGTAATATTAAAAGATGTGCCTGGCACGGCGTCAGTTTATTCAGAACGCGTTGCGGGTGGTCGATATATCAAGGTTGATATTCAGCGAGCAAAAGCTGCTCGTTATGGTTTGAATATCGCAGAAATTCAACAAGTCGTCGCAACGGCTATTGGCGGTATGAATGTCACTAAAACGGTTGAAGGTTTAGAGCGATATCCGGTTAATTTACGTTACCCTCAAGATTATCGTGACTCTCCCGAACAGTTATCTCTGCTACCTATAATAACGCCAAATGGACAGCGTATCTCATTGGGAGATGTAGCTAATATCATCATAGAAGATGGTCCTCCAGGTATTAAATCTGAAAATGCACGTCTTAATGGTTGGGCTTTTGTTGATATCGAAGATGTTGACGTTGGGAGTTATGTCGTGGCTGCGCAGAAAATTGTCTCTGATAATTTACAGCTACCTGCAGGTTACTCCATCGCTTGGGCGGGGCAATATGAGTACATGCAACGGGCGAAAGCTAAACTAACTTACGTTGTACCATTAACTTTATTTATTATCATTTTTTTACTTTATCTTAACTTCCGTAATGTTATTGAAGTCGCAATGATCATGGGAACACTGCCGTTCGCTATGGTTGGCAGTATTTGGTTAATGTACCTTGAAGGATTCAATTTTTCTGTGGCTGTTGGTGTTGGCTTTATCGCGTTGGCTGGGGTCGCAGTAGAGATTGGTGTCATCATGTTGGTTTATCTCAATCAAGCTTATCAAGAGATGCTAAGTGAACACCGTTTAAAGGATATTGCCACCACTAAAGAAGACGTACTGCAGGCAGTATTACATGGAGCAGGCATGCGTGTTCGCCCAGTAATGATGACAGCCGCTGCCATTATCGTCGGTTTATTACCTATTTTATATGGTACAGGTACTGGTTCTGAAGTAATGAGCCGGATAGCCGCACCTATGGTTGGCGGCATGTTGAGTGCCGTTATTCTCGCTTTACTGGTATTACCTGCTTTATTTTATTTATGGCGTTCGTCATCGATAAAAAATACAGCTTCAACAACATGGTGACAGGAAGTGCTAAAGCAAAAAACGAAGATGCTAATAACATCGTACTGGATACATTAACGTTAAAATTTAATAAAAAACTTAGGAATAAACATGAAAACATCATTAATTAAAACCGTCAGTAAAATCGCTTTGGTATTGATACCAACCATAACTTTCTCTATGGCTGCAACCGCACATGACCCTAAAATGCATGCAAAAAAGGTAGGGAAAGCAGACTGTAGCAAAATGGGTCACAGCAAGATGGATATGAAAGATCCTGTCGTTATCGCCATGATTAAAAAGTGCAAAAAACAAGCTGAAGCGTCACATGAAAAAATTGACCATAGTAAAAAGGACAAAAAAATGGATCATAATAAAACAAAAAAAATTGATGATAAAAGTAATAAAAAAGCGGGTCATGAACATCATTAATTGATTTCAGTATTCACTTAGTACTCAGCTTGGGTGCTAAGTGATCTTACTAACAAAGGAAAAACTATGAAAATAATTAAATTACTACTCTTGTTGATAGCTTTGGCTGTCGGAACTAGTGCAACCGTTATGTATTCAGGCATTGTTGATGTGGCGGCCGATGAACCGCACAGTGATTTTGTCTATTGGCTACTAGAAGAAACCAGAAAAAGCTCAATACAAAAAGCCGCTCAGCATATCCAAGTACCAAATTTAGATGACCCTGAATTATTATTAATGGGTGGTGCGGATTACGAATTTATGTGTTCTAGTTGTCACTTAAAACCAGCGCAAAGTGAGAGTGATATGAGTGTAGGTCTATACCCTGCGCCACCTAACTTGGCGGTTTCAAATGATGAGCATAAAGGACATGAACACGGTGATGATATCCAAGCTGAACGCAATAATTTTTGGGTAATTAAACACGGAATCAAAGCTTCAGGAATGCCAGCTTGGGGGAAAACCCATGATGATCAACGCATATGGGCAATGGTTGCCTTTATAAAACGCCTACCGACTTTGTCACCAGAACAGTACCAAATCCTTACCGCTGTAGAGTAATAAATAGGCAAATATATGTTTACTCCAAAAAACCTAATACGACGATAACTGAACTTGATATGTTATTCAGAACGTGTCGATTAACTCATTGCATGCCCGTCAATAATAAAGCCAGTAAAGTTCACGGATACGCTTTATTATTGACCTAATTCCTCTAGCCCTAGTGGTGCCCATCGACTAAATAGACATGATGAATCGTAAGCGTACCATCGGCTTCAGGTTGGATCCAAACTTCATATTTGTCCTTAGAAATTATCTTATGGCCTTTGCCATATTCAAAATTTCCTTTAGATGAACCACATCTTCTGGGACCGCCCTTACATTTACCGTCAGTATTAGCAGCAGTGCCGTCGTCATAACTATTGTTGTCTTCTAGGTGTTCATACATATCCATTAATAATTGATAATCATGTGAATTTGGCCACTGGCTGTCCTCGCTTTGAGAATAATCCATGCACGTTCCTTGACTTGAGCCATCCTCACTTGTGTGACCTAAACCAAACACATGACCAATTTCCTGACACATCACATGGTTTTTCATTTCTGCAGTCCATGAAGAAGCATAACTGTCATTTAATTTTGCTGTACCTTGAGAAATATGACCACTCGAATTAAGGTTAATAGAAGCCATACCTAACCAACCATTACGTCCATAACTTGCGTTACACACCCTCATTTGACCTGATACCATATTGCAACGCTTACGCGTTTTGCTTCTATCATTGGCTGAATCAATTGTGAATATAAAGGGACTCGTCAACCGTGACCAGGCGTGTAATGAGTTGTTTAGTTCCTGATCCCATTCCGCAGTTGTACTATCAATAACCTTTAAGTTAATCGTGCTCGTTTTACTTGCCCAGTGATAATCATTCCATCTATGGTCTGCTGATACATTACTTGATACAAATAATGATAATATGATAAAAGCTGAATTAGCTATTATATTCATTGATTTCATAATCATACATTACTCAATTTTGCTTGATATCAAGACTCGTTAATAACAAATTTATAGCGAGTCAATTAAGTCTTAAGTATAGGTGTTTTTTTAGCCTACCGTTAATTATCAGCGAGACCTTTTGTACAAACATACAATTTAGATGAGTTTTTATGATCTGACTTTAGAGTTTATGATGTGCTTATATGACCATTGCTAAGTCCATGGCGCTAATAAGTAAAAAGGTTGATGTTATTTTTAAGATCTTCTTTTATATTAACTATCAAAATCGACTATATTTTCTACTAGCTAATGTAAAAAAACTCGTGTCTTGGGTGACACCATGTCTCGTTTTAAGTAAATGGCGTAGGTAGCACTTAGTTCTTCATATGGGCTGAAAGTATATCCTTGTAATACTTAGGTTAAAGATCCGTTAGCTAATTCATCTTTAACCGCCCATAGGGGTATTAAAGCTAAGCCAGTAATATTCAGCACTAATTGCTTTTGACCATTGACTGAATTCACAGAAATAACATGATTAATGGTTAATTTTGTTCTTTTTTCTGCCATCAGAAACCACTCTTGCCAACGAGCATAACTGCACTTAATACATTGATGTTCAGTTAAATCTTCAGGACAAAGAGGGGTTCCGTTGTTAACTAAATATTGCGGGCTAGCGCATTATAAAAAATAATTAAATGCCAAGCGTTTCGCAATCATTGTCGAATCCGCTATACGTCCGCTTCGAATAGCAACATCAATGTTTTCTTCGACAAGGTCGACCACACGTGCGGTTAACTCAAGCTTTATTTCAATATTTGGAAATAACTTCATAAAACGAGGGTTCATTGGCAGTACCATGCTTTCGCCGAAACCTACTGTCATGCTTATTTTTAGTTTACCTTTCGGCTTTTATTGTGAGTCATTTACCGCCCTTTTACATCAACAAATGTGACACGCATACACCATATTACCTGTTATTTATTAATTGCTTAATCTTCCCTGAATTTTTTAACTCTGCAATAGCATGATTGAATTTTGTTACGTCCTCTAAGGACATAGAAGATTTACTTAACATAAAATATATTTCAGCTTGATAAATATAAAGAGAATGCTGCTCGAACTTTCCTTGCAAGTTAAACATTTCTATATACGTATTCATGGCAACTGGATCCGCTAAAAGGCCATCAATATTACCTTTTAGTAGCATTTTTACGTTTTGGCTAAGATCTGTAACTTCATTAAAATGATTTTTGAAATTAGGGCGAGTTCTTAAATATGTGTACTCTTCTCCGTAAAAGTATCCTCTTTCAACACCTAATATGTGATTACTACCAATCACATCTGCAAGAGTAACCAGATCTATTTCTTTCTCTTTACCTTTCATAACAAAAAGCCTGACTTTTTCTACTCGATAAGGATCAGTGAAATAAGCATACTTTTCACGTTCTTTATTTTTTGAAGACCCCATGGCTATGTTAATCTCACCTGTTTCAACGTACATTAAATGCCGTATCCAAGGAAGTTCTATATAAGCTAAATTAGCTGAGATTTTTTCAGCAATGGCATTAAGAATGAATACATCTAAGCCTATTAATTGATTATTATTATCTTGATATTGATAAGGGTACCATGTTTCCCAACCTACGGTGATAGACGTAACTTTCTTTGCGTAAACCTGAAATGATAAAAATACAATAAATAAGAATAGGTATTTCTTCATGCTTCTACCTAATTGTGAGAATTTTACTGTGTATTAGTATAGCTTACTTAACAACCTTTTTTGATAACTCTGATGCCCACTTTTTCTAAAATAAGGTCTTAGGTATACAACGAGCACCAAAGTGAGAATTTCTGGATAACCTGATTACGACCATTTTAGGCTCCCAAAGCTAACGTTTGTAACGGACGTAATAAATAACTTCTAGCTGAAAAGTGATCATTTAGTTTGTTGGCTGAACATCAGACCTTATCCTAAAAACCAATAAACGGTCATTAGTTTTGGCCCACCATAATGAACATAATAATTTTCTAATGATTCGTGACGTTATGACTGTGTTATTTTTGCTAGTTTACCTGAAAATCTGAAATAATTTCACATCTCCCCTACGGGAATTATTTAGTTAGATAATCCATCCTCGAAATTTTATAAGTTCTACTTATCTTCATTAGTTTTATGAAATCCATTAACTTTTCGTTATAGTCATGGTGGAATAATAATAATGATAAAGGATAATTATGAAGAGTTCAGCAGGTCAAAAATTACTATTGGGCTTGATATGCACTGCATTTTCAATACTATCGGTAACAGTTTCTGCCACAGTTGTAATGAAAGCTACCGCAAATAAAAACCTCGAGTACCCAAGTTTATTAACAGGAAAATATAACAGCCAAATAACGACTCCAAACTCAGTGCTTGGTTTTGAAGTAGGCCAAAAAACAGCGACCCCTGAACAAATAAATACGTTAGTAAGACAGTGGGCCAATGAAAGTAACAAAGCGAATATTATTGAATATGCACGTACCTACGAAGGCCGAGCTTTACATTATTTAGTGATCAGTTCAGAAAAAAACCTTAAAAACTTAAACAAAATTAAAAGCAATATTGCCCAGTTGAGCCGGCCTAAATCACTTAGCGCCAGCAAAATTAAATCATTGATCAAAGAAACTCCCGCTACCGCTTGGATGGCTTATAGTATTCACGGTAATGAGTCTTCTGGAGCCGACAGTTCATTGGCATTAATTTATCATTTACTTGCGTCAGAAGATGCCGATGTAACTTCATTATTAGATGATTTAGTCATTTTGGTTGATCCTATGATGAACCCTGACGGCAGAGCGCGCTTCACCAAAAGCATGCAAGAACACCGCGGTGCCGCGCCAAATGTTGATAACCAGTCGTTAATACACAGTGGTGAATGGCCTTTTGGTCGAGGTAATCATTATCTGTACGATTTAAACCGTGACTTTTATTTCGCCGCTAACCCAGAGTCGCGAGGCCGTATCAAAGCCATAAACCAATGGTATCCCTTATTGATGATTGATGGCCATGAAATGGGGGCACAAGACACTTATCTTTTCGGCCCACCTCGTGAACCTATTAATAGCCATGTACCTGCCAGTATAAAACGTTGGGGCGATGTATTCGCACAAGAACAAGCCGGTGTATACGACAAAAAAGTATGGCCATACTACACCGGAGAATGGTTTGAAAACTTATACCCAGGTTATTCAAACTATTCAGAATACCGTGGTTCTATTCATATTTTATATGAACAGGCGCGTACCGCTGAAGATGGCATAAGAACACAAAATGGCAATATTCGTACCTACAAAGAATCGGTTGACCATCAGTTTGTCAGCTCCATTGCTAATTTAAAATCGTTGCAAAAACACAGTAACGAGATCTTTAATGATTTTGTCAAAAATCGCATAGCGCACGTGGCAACTAAAGGTCAATACGCCAATAAAAGTTTTGTTATTCTGCCAACAGACAATACCAGTAGAATGAACGACTTCTTATATTTGTTAGATCTGCAAAATATTACTTATCAAAAAACATCAAAAATTCAAACTGTTGATGAAGCGATCAATCATTTAGGGCAAACAATTGAAGATGCCAAAATCCCAAAGGGATCTATTATCATTCAAAATCGACAATATGAAGCACCGCTTATTTCAGCTATTTTGGAGTTTGACGCAAAAATCAACGACAAAGTACTACTCGAAGAGCGTCAAAAAACCTTACGTGACGGTAGCTCAGTTATGTACGACTCTACCTCATGGAATTTAAGCATGATGTATGGTTTACCAGCATTAGAAGTATCGGCACACATGACTAAAAATTTAGTCGCTGTTGAAAAAGCTAACCCATCAGGAAACATCAGTGAAATCAATAGTGCTATTGCTTACCTTGTTGATGGCGCTAGCGATGCATCCGTGGGTTTTGCTGCCCGCTTAATGGAACAGAATGTTCAAGTAAGAATATTAGATAAACAAGGGCTATTTAATAAACACAGTTTTAATCGTGGCTCTATAGTCGTGTATTTATATGACAATACCTTAGAAGACTCAGCACTACATGCGCTGATCAAACAGGCTGCCCAAGATACCGGCGCAGCAGTTACTGCGATTAATCAAGGCTTAGGTGAAGGTGATTTACCTGACATTGGCGGCGAACATTTCCAGTTACTCAAAAAACCTCAAATAGCGATTTTATCGCAAAATGGTATTAATGTCGAAGACTTAGGCTCTATTTGGCACATGATAGACACACAATTAGGTGTTCGTCATTCCCACTTAAATCACGAATTGCTCAATGGTATGGATTTACGCCAATACAATGTCATCGTGGTTCCTAGTCGTTATTACGGCACATTATCAACAGCGAATATTGCCTTGCTTGATAACTGGGTGAAAAATGGCGGGTCATTAATCGTCAATGGAAATTCAGCACAGCAACTCGCTAATGAAGAAGCGTTTTCAAACGTCAATTTGTTAGATAAAACCTTTGAAGATTCGGCTGATTATAATATAGCTTTATATCGTGAATGGTTAGCGCAACAAGTAACGATCACCAACCGCAATAAAGTAAATGATCATACTGTGGCTACAGGTTTATGGTTTCCTTGGAGTGATAACGAAGACCTAAAGCCAATGAAAAAAGAACAACTCGAAGCATGGGATAGTTGGAGTAAAAACTTCATGCCTTCCGGTGCAATGGTGGCAGCAAGAACCGACCAGAAACATTGGTTAACTTACGGCGTACATGAACAACTGCCTATTTTAACCAGTAATGCGCCGCTGTTTATGGTGAAGGATGGCGCTAATGCGGTCGTGCGATATGGCGTATTAAGCCCTAATAAAAAAGCAGAAGCTAAACAAGTCGGCTGGAGTACTATCCCAAAAGGAAATGATTTATACCTTCGTATGAGTGGCTTAATTTGGCCGGAAGCTCAACAACGACTAGCTAATACTGCCTATTTAACGCAAGAGTCAAAAGGTAATGGGCAAATCATTATGTTCGCCAACAAACCAAATTTTCGCGGTGCAACCAAAGGTACCGCACGTTTATTACTCAATGCGATTGTTTTTGGGCCGGGCTTAGGTGCAAGAACAGCAATCAATCTTTAATAAATGTTTTGAATAATTAAAGATAAAAAAACACCATCGAAAGATGGTGTTTTTATTTAGGAATAAATAACCTCTCCGCTAACTTTTTAAGGTAAAATCTTATCGATAAGTAATATGCTTTCACCTTATTAAATTCAAGCCATCAATGAATACCTGGAAAATAAATATCATGCGAGTAGCCGTATCTCAATTTGCCACTTCTTCAAATGTTCAAGAAAACCTAGCGACTTGTCTTCGCATGATAAATGAAATGGCAGTGTGTAAACCGTCACTCATTATTCTTCCTGAATACTCTAATACGCAACCTTGGTACGTCGACCACAATCAGGCATGGCAAGAGGCCTTAGCACTTAATGGTGCTTTTTTACAAAGTATCGCTGAGCAAGCAAAAGCACATGATTGCTACATAGTAATCAATGTAACATTGCGACGAGATCTTTCTCGTGAGCTTTCAGACAATGAAAAAAGTGGCTCGATAAAGTCAAATATTAGTGTCACCTCTTGTTTATTTTCACCACTTGGCGAGCTTATTCACCAAGAGGACAAACTAACATTAGAGGGAGATGAAAATGAATTTTTTATTAGCGCGAGCAAAGCCTCAGAGGTTGTCGCAACACCCTTTGGACAGTTAGGGTTGTTAACGGGTAGCGATAGTGTGACCTTTGAGACATCACGACAATTAGCGTTAAGTGGTGCGAAATTATTATGCAATCCGCTGCACACATTTGCCTTAGACCAAAGTCATTTACATGGCCCTGCCCGCGCATGCGAAAACAAAATCTTTTTAGCTTCGTCGAATAAAGTTGGCTCACTAGTTCCACCAGAGAAAGACGAGATAAATTCACTACAAAGTTCAATGACTCAACCCCTTGATATGTGTGTTGGTGTTGGTCAAAGCCAGATTATTTCACCCGAAGGTAAGGTATTAGCAAAGATAACAAACAATGACGAAGGTTTTGTTTTCGCTGATATAGATTTAGCCAGTTCAGGTATTGGCGCTGACATTAAATTTCGTCCTGACGGCACTGAACTTATTAAACAGCTGCGCCCTGAGCTTTATCGAGAGCGAACACTGCCAGTGCAGAAAGCCTCTGACTTTGAGCATGATAACAACCGTAATATGCCAGAAACAGCCAATGTCGCTATATTTGCAACTTACAAAACTAACGAAGAGGCTATTGAAGATGTCTGTCATTATATTGTCAATAATCTTAGTGACATTATTCAATTACCTGAATTATTTTTTATCGCAGATAAAACAGTCACCGATAGCGCCGAACAATTAGCCCAAATAGAAGATTTAAGCAAACAGCTTATCGAACAAATAAGCTCAGAGCTAAGGCCCTTTCAGTATGTCTGCACGAGTTTAGTTATGGATGGAATGCATCAAGCCGTATTAATAAACGAACACGGTTTATTTGCAATACAAGGGCAAATACATTTTTGTGAACGCTATCAATGGACTGCACTAGCTGATGATATAAAAATTATCGAACTGCCCTTAGAGCAAGGGCACATTAACATTGCTATGCTAACAGCTGATGACGCTAATATACCTGAGATAATCAAGGTTGCCGCGCTGAATAACACTCAGCTGTTATTGGTGCCTTTTGATATTCAACAAGGGTATGAAGTAGAGTATGGTCTGATATCTCGCGCGGCTGAAAATAGAATTTGCATTATCGCGGCGAGTCGCGAGAAAAGCTTCGCCCTCGATTCACCGACTGCTAACACTAAGAAAAACAAAGTAAAAACACTAAAGTCGACCGGGTTAATTATAAATTTAACCACTGAATTAGCCTTATTCCCCCCATTAAAGTCGGGTAAGTTTACTGGTTATATCAACCAACCGCTGGTCAAGTATCAGCATGGTAAAATTACTAAAGCTTTGGTTCATCCTATCGCTACTTGTAACAAACTAATGAATAACAATCATCTTCCATCAACCTAGTTAAGTGTTTAACTATTTAAAATAAAATAGCTTTACCGTTGTTTTTTGTCATTTCATGGCTAATTCTTGCGGTTTGTCGTTAGCCTCTTGTTAAGTATAATTGTAAACAGATAAACTGTTCTTCAATCACACTTTTCAAAAGCGCACTAACCTAGCTTAAGATGGCCTAATATATATGACAAGAACCGTAAAAAAAACAATAGAGCTTAAAAATATCCTCATCTTATTACTCTCTATTTGGTTGGGGTTAGCCTTTTATTCTTTGTTGTCGCAAATTTCAAATTGGCTAACAAGCCATCACTTTGAAATGAATTTATTAGCTCACATAAAGTTTATTACCTTGAGAATTTGGATACCTTGGGTGGTATTAACTCCTATTGTCCTTTGGTTAGCATTACGATTTCCCATCAAACCTAAAACCTGGCTGAAAGGTTTATTAATACACGCTCTGTTTTTACTCAGCTTGTCGCTAATTTCAGGCTTATTTATTAGTTTTCACTACCATTTTTTTGAGAACATGAGCCCCGGAATGGAGACGTATCAACCTTGGCAACATATTGGTCACTTTCTCTTTGGCGATAATCTATTTTTATTTAATACCATTATTTACACCATTTTAGTTACCAATGTAAATATTAAAAATTTCGCTCAAATTGCAGATAAAGAAGCGCTTATGGCTAGCCAATTGAATAATCAACTTGTTGAATCTCAATTGCAAACCCTTAAAATGCAAATCAACCCGCATTTTTTATTCAATACGCTCAATGTTATTTCAGTATTGATTATGAAGTCAGAGCAAGATAAAGCAACCGAAATGATCAATCGATTAAGTAGCTTTTTTAGAAACTCTTTGGATGAAAAAGATCAACAATGGATCCCTTTGAAAAAAGAGCTAAACCATGTAGAACAGTATCTTGCAATAGAACAAGTACGATTTGGCGATAGAATTACTATAGTAAAAAATTATGATAATAATGCTAACTCAATTCCCGTTCCTTCGATGTTATTACAGCCTTTAATCGAAAATGCCATGCAGCACGGCTTAGAAGAAAAAGAAGGAAAAGGGCAATTAAGCATAAGTTGCCATGTTCAAGCAGACTATTTATCTATAGTCATTATGGACGACGGGGCTGGTTGCAACTTCGATGACAAACAGTTCAAGGCAGGCATAGGTTTAAGCAATGTTAAATCTAGGTTAAAGCGCTTATATGGTACCCAACATACCTTGAGCTTCGAAAGTAATAAACAAGGGGGGGTAACGGTAACATTAACCTTGCCAATTAACGTAGGAGATATTCAACAATGACAATAAAAGTATTAATTGTTGATGATGAACCTTTGGCTCGAGAAGGCGTTTCTCTGCACTTACAAGATGAAAAAGAGTTCTCAATCGTTGGCGAATGTGAAAATGGTAGCGATGCGATAAGATCTATATTGTCATTAAAACCTGATTTAATATTTCTTGATATAAAAATGCCGAAAGTAAATGGTTTTGACGTTGTTAATGCGGTGGGTAGCCAACATATGCCGCCGGTAATTTTCTTAACGGCTTATGATGAATATGCCATTGAGGCATTTAATACTCACGCCATCGACTACTTGCTCAAACCCATAGACAAGGTTCGCTTTAAAGAAAGTTTAGCTCATGCTCGTGACCAAATTCTAAAAAGTGCAATTTCACAGCGTAGTGCACAACTCACTCAGCTATTAAGTCAGACACATGGTCTTAGCACATTAACACCATCAACAAGCCAAACATCTTCATTGGCTCAAAATGAACGATTAGTGATTCGATCTAATGGGCATGTTTATTTACTCAAGTCTGAGGATATTTACTGGATTGAAGCTGAAGGTGATTACGTTACGGTGCACACCCCACAGAAATCACACCTTGTGCGTGAAACGATGAAAAATATGGAAGCCCGTTTGAATGAACAGGGGTTTCAGCGAGTACATCGCTCTAGCATCGTAAATTTGAGTTACGTAAGTGAACTCATTAGTTTAGACAGTGGCGATTATCAAATCATTTTACGTGACAATACCAAGGTGAAATTGAGCCGAAATTATCGAGATACTTTATACCAAAGACTTAATGCCACACCTTAACGATACACTTAAGTAACACCCTTAAGTAATTATAAATTGACTATGTTTTACAGGATCCTATGAAAACTATAACGATTGCTATGACCCTCTTATTTTTGTTTCTGCAACCAAAGGCATACAGCATGCAGAACTCAATTGAGAACATCAAAAACTTCAGCTTATTATCTTCGACGTTAGCAAGTTCGGGTATGCCTAGCGAGTCTGAATTTGAACTGGTTCAGCAAAGCGGTTATCAGCATGTTATTAACCTTATTCCTGGAGATTTTAGTAACGATAATAAAGAAATAACGGCTATGGGCATGTCATTTGACCAAATAGCAGTAGACTGGAGCGAACCGACCTTGGAAGATTTTCAACATTTTGTTCGATTAATGAAAACATACAAACAAGATAAAGTATTGGTGCATTGTCGTTTGAATTATCGGGCATCGGCATTTGCCTATCTTTATCAAACAACACAATTAGGTGTAAATGAATCTACAGCTCTAAGCCAGATGCAAGTTATCTGGGCACCCAACGATACATGGCTTGAGTTCATCAACGAAGTACAAGCTCATTACCAGATCACAATTAAAAACCATAAATAGACCAAATTAAAATAAACACCCGAGCTCTTTCATCGACAATATCTGTTGTTCATCCATAACTGACTGAACTTCGCCGATTGGCTCGGTATCTAAATTAAAACACCGTTAAGCTTGGCTCATCTTTACAATGAGCAATACGGTGATAAATGCAAACTATTCTTGAGTCACAAAGCAGTGATACAAAGCCAATAAAACGTTACGTTATAATTGGTAGCCTCCTCGTTTTGTTACTGACTTGGCTGATCAATTCATTTTTATTTAATGCCTCTAACAGCAACTCGTCTATATCGGCTGATGGTTTAGCCATAACCACAGTAAAGTCAGGTGATTTAATTCAAGATGTAAGAGCCCCGGGCAATCTTGTGGCAATAAACAGAAAGTGGCTGTCATCTAGAGTAAGTGCAAAAGTAATCAAACGAGTACTTGAACCCGGAGCTATAGTAACTCCGAACAGTATTATTTTAAAATTATCATCTCCTGAACTCACCCAAGAATATAAACGCGTAAAAATCGAATACAAAATAGCGCAAGCCCAACTCGATGCGCTAAAAGAAATTCAGATCACCGAAAGACAAAAACAACATGCAGACGTTCAGTTGTTGGAAGTTGAAAAACAACAAGCGATTGAAGACGCCGAAGCCAAAAGACAGCTCAGAGTCACTAAAATAATTCCACTGTATCAATATAGTGAGGCGGTATTACGTGAGAAGAAACTAACACTACAACTAGAAATTGCACAGTTCGAACTAAAACAAATCCCTCGGCTACAAACCAGTTTACTCAGAGTTGAACAAGCAAAAGTAGAGCAACAGTTATTGCGCGTTTCTTTATTAGAAGAACAAGTAGCTCGACTTAACGTGCGTGCGCAAATGCATGGCATATTACAAAGTATCTCAGTAGAGGAAGGTCAAGAAATCTCCCAAGGAGCCGAGTTAGCAAGAGTTGCCGATCAGAAAAGTTTAAAAGCTGAACTGAGAGTACAAGAAAGCCAAGCCAAAGATATTAAAATAGGTCAAATCGTTGAAATTGATACGCGCCGCAGCAAAATTAGCGGCATTGTTTATCGAATAGACCCTGCCGTTGTCAACGGCACTGTTACTGTGGATGTTAAATTACCTGAAAACTTACCTAATGAAGCCCGTCCTGATCTCAGAGTAAATGGCACGGTCGAAATTGAACGTTTAGAGAACGTATTATTAATTGATAAACCTAGCCACTGGCAAAAATCTAGCACTGCCTATTTATTTAAACTCACTAGCGACACCCAAGCAGTCAGAACCAAAGTAGCTATTGGTGCAAGCTCAACTACATCGATACAACTCCTAAACGGTTTGAGACAAGGTGAAAAAATCATAGTGTCTGATACCTCTAACTTACAGCAATATCCATTGTTAACGATCAATTGATCAAAACCTTAGTTTACAAAGCAATTAACCACCTGCGATGAGTTTGCTAACTCATCGCTTAATTTAATGCTAGCGCAGTATTCGCAAATTAAATAAAACAAATTTACCTCTTAGGGAATTGAATAATGACTAACAAAAAAACACTAATCAATATAACAAACCTCAATAAAATTTATAACACTGATGGTAGCCAAACCAATGCGTTAAAAAATGTCAACTTAACGATATCTGAAGGTGATTATGTGACGATACAAGGACCATCTGGTGGAGGAAAATCGACCTTGCTTGCTATTATTGGCTTACTTGATAAAGCCACTAGTGGTGATTATCAAATTAGTGATTATTCGGTAAAAAGCTTAACAGGCTCACAAATGGCAAAAGTTAGAAATAGAGAGATAGGGTTTATTTTTCAAGACTTTAATTTAATTGGTGACATGACCGTCAGTCAAAATATCGAACTACCCTTGGTTTATCGCGGCATAAAAAAATCGGTAAGAACAGCCAAAGTTGCAGAAGTATTAAAACGTGTAAATATGTCAGAAAGAGCAAAACATTTACCTAATCAATTATCCGGTGGTCAACAACAACGAGTTGCCGTAGCAAGAGCTTTAGTTGGCAGTCCAACCTTATTACTTGCCGATGAGCCAACAGGTAATCTTGACTCGGTCAATGGTGACTCTGTTATGCAGCTACTCAGTGAACTTAATGAACAAGGAGTAACCATTTGCATGGTAACTCACGACAGCCGTTATGCTCATTTTGCTAAGCGAACAATTAATTTATTTGATGGTCAAGTGCTAGAAAGTTCAGTTAACGAACAAGCCAATAAAATAATCCCCGACACAAGAGAAATTGCCGAACTTATGCCTCGCGAATTGTCAGCAGAAGTAGGTGCATAACTATGTCACATGCAACTAAATCGGAAGTAAAAAATTCAAATAAAGGTCAGTCAAATAAAAATGGCCAGACATCTCTTGATAATGATGATATGGCTCAAAACAATTTAATCGAAAATATAATGATCGATATTCGTTATGCATTTTCACGTTTTATTGCTTCGCCCATAACAACCTTTATTATTATCATCACACTTGCATTGAGTATTGGCGCGACTACCGCGATATTCTCAGTGGTTAATGGATTAATGTTTTCGGCGACACCTTTTAAAGACAGTGAACAGCTGGTCATATTACAGCAACAAGATTTAAGTAGAGATCAAACCTACGGATTTTCTGCCAGTGAAATGTCGGACTATCAAAGCCAATCACAATCCTTTGACAATATGGCTGAATATCACAACATGACATTTACCATGTATGGCCATGGTGATCCGATACGTGTACGAACCGGAGTAGTTTCAGCTAATTTTTTCAATATGTTAGATTTAACGCCAATACTAGGTCGCACTTTTACTGATGCAGAAGATGACCTAGGAGCCGAACCTTTAGTCGTTTTAACTTATGAGTTTTGGCAAAACGAATTTAATGGCCAAGACGATGTTATCAATAAAAGTGTCGAGTTTAATAACCGTAGCCATAAAATAATTGGGGTTTTACCTCATTTCCCACAATTTCCTGATGTTAATGATGTTTACATGGCTATTCCATCATGCCCATGGCGTGGCAGTGAAAATGCAATATCTAATCGGAGTATGAGGATGATGTCAGCTTTTGCCAAAATAAAACCTGACTATGCTCTTGCAGCAGTAAACACTGAAATGGCCGACATAGCAAAACGCTTAGGTAATAAGTTCCCTGAGGCCTATTTAGAGAATGCCGATATGAGTGCAACGGCCCTTTCCCTAAATGATGAACTAGTACGAAGCAGTCGTCCTTATTTATATACCTTGTTAGCGACAACCTTATTGTTATTTTTAATTGCTTCAGCCAACGTGACTAACTTAACCTTGTCACAACATTCAAAACGTAAACGTGAATTTGCCGTACGCGCCTCTTTAGGTGCGAGCAAAGCAAGGTTAGCGCAATTATTATTAACAGAAAGTTTATTACTCTCATTACTAGGCGGTAGCTTAGGGTTATTGTTTGCCTTTCTTGGCTTAGACTTTCTAAAAGGCTTTGCTGCAAATTTCAGCTCATTAGCAACCGAAATTACTATCGATAGTCGTGTGATGTTATTTGCCCTAACTATATCTACAGTGTCGGGCATCATCGCTGGCATAGTACCAAGTTTTGCGAAGGTGAATTTAGTAAGTTCGCTTAAAGAAGGTGGTAAGTCTTCATATTCAACCGACCATGGTTTTTTACGAAACACCTTATTAATTTGCCAATTTGCATTGTCATTAACGCTATTGATAGCGGCAGGCTTAACGATAAAAAGTTTAAGTAATTTACAAAATATCGACGCTGGGTTTAGCGCAAACAACGTTCAGACCGCACAGTTGGACTTGAATTGGACGGTTTATAACAACGCTCAACAGCAATGGCAATTTTCTCAGCAAATATTACAAGAAGTTCGTCAGCTTCCTTACATAACGTCGTCGGCATTAAGTTTAACTTATCCTAATGATACGGTAGGCATAAACTCTGGTAGCGTCCGCCAAGCTATCCAGCTTGACGACCGAGATTATAATCCTGATGAAGTCTTAACCAATGCTTTTATTCGCCGCGTTACAGATGGGTACTTTACGACTATTGGCAGTAAGCTAGTATTAGGGAAAGACTTCACTGCCAATGATGACGACAATGCGCCCAATGTTGTCATTATTAATAACAAATTAGCAAAAAAATGGTGGCCTAATAATACTCCTATTAATCAAGCAATATCATTCGACCGAGGAGAGAATTGGTTTACTATTGTTGGTGTTATTGAAGACATAAATGAACGTGGTGCATCAACAGAGCCAAGTTTTCAAATTTATCTTCCGATGGCACAATCTCCTGTTAACCATATTGCCATATTAGCCAAGCATAAAGACAATGCAGCGGTAACTTTCAAGCAAGATATTAAAGGAATTATTGCTCGACTAGATGACCGCCAACCGTTATCAAAATTTGAAACACTACAACAAGCCGTTGATAATTCAATTTCCCTAGAAAGGTTTTTGGCACAACTGCTAACCATATTCTCGGTTATTGCTTTAGTGATCACCGTAAGTGGGGTCAGTGGTGTAATGAGTTATATGGTCAACTTACGTACCCGAGAAATAGGCATTAGAATGGCTCTTGGCGCAGATAAAATAAAAGTGCTCATATTAATACTTTCATATGGTGTAAAGCTAACACTGGTTGGATTAGTAATAGGTCTAGCAGGCGCTTATTTTAGTGGTCGTTGGTTGAGTATTCAGTTATTTGATATTAACGCCTTTGATGTTTTTATCTATGGGACAGCACTGTTAACCTTACTGGTTATTTCTACCATGGCGTGTTTATTACCGGCATGGCGTGCCAGCTCTATACCACCAATGCATGCGCTCAAACAGTAAAGTATATTCAGAACAAAACCCGTAAGTTAATTAACTTACGGGTTTATTAAAATAAAATCGGCACCAAGTCTATATGGTTTTACTAATTATTGAATGTCCAATAGTGTTATTTCAAACATAATCAATGCACCAGCCTTTATTTTTCCTGAAGTGGTATTGCCGTAAGCTAAATTAGCAGGAATAAAAAACTTGAATTTATCGCCAACAACCATTAACTGTACACCTTCAGTCCAACCGCTTATCACTTGATTCAAACCAAAGCTTATAGGCTTTCCACCTTCCACTGTACTTTCAAATACAGAGCCATCTAATAAAGTACCGTGATAATGTACTGTTACTTTTGAGCTAGCGGTTGGGTGTTCAGTTCCTTCGCCTTTTTCTAATACTTGATACTGCAAACCCGAAGCCGTTTCAACGACATTTTCAAGAGATTTATTTTTTGCTAAAAAATCATTAGCGATAAGCGTATTCTCAACTGCTAGTTTTTTATCATTAGAATTTTTAGTAAAAAAGAATATCGCCAATGCAACCACTATAACCAAAACAACATATTTCATGATTTATTCCATAAATTTAAAGTGTTAGGTATTCTAGCACTCAGCTCTTTGATATATAAACTAATTAAATTATTAATGTCGTAACAGTATAAAGCACGGGGCAATCTGAGGTAGTTTATCAATTTAACTAAAAAGTATTTTATGCACAGGACGACAAACTTAAAATGAGCTTTAGACTATAACTAGCTATAGTCTAAAGATACCAGTTAAGTTTAGTTAAACCGTTCAGCCTCAAAGGGCATTTCCAATCAAAGTGACTATTACAATGAAAACTCTGCTAATTGTAGCGCATGCGCCTTCTGAAAATACGCAATTAATGGTTAATGCTGTTTTGAAAGGGGCACAGCACCCTGATATTGAACAGGTTCATACTCGATGGATCCCACCTTTAGAAGCCACGCCCGAAGATGTACTAGCCTGTGATGCAATAATTATGGGCACGACCGAAAATCTCGCTTATATGAGCGGTGCTTTGAAAGATTTTTTTGATCGCTGTTATTACCCATGCTTAGAAGTAAAACAAGGCTTGCCCTGTGCTTTATATGTTCGTGCTGGAAATGATGGCACAGGAACATGCAGAGCTGTCGAGGCGATTTGTACAGGTCTGCGTTGGCATTGGATCCAACCACCATTAGTGTGCCGAGGTGACTGGCAAACTACATTTATTGACCAATGTGAAGAACTCGGTATGACAATGGCAGCCGGACTGGATGTTGGGATTTATTAATAAGAATAGATGTAGAATATTATGTATTAACTTGAATGAACATCTTCTTCTTACGGGCTATTCGTAAAATGAGAAATAGACTGATAGAAACAGAAATAACCGTGATGATTGAATGTTCAGGCCCAAATCCACCACCATTAATTAATACCGGCCCATTGTAGCTACTGATAATTGGAGCACTGGCACGCCAATGTTCATCCAATATTCCGGTAGAAAAAACTGCACATAGCCATGCGCCATTAGCTAACCCCACTACCCATAAGTTTCGTGACAATACATAAAGACTAAACCACAAAGCATTAATTAACATACTCGATATCAAAACAACAACATCTGGGCCGTCGACCAACACATTGAGTAATCCAAGTAAGATAGACAAAAATATAAGTGAATACTTTGTCCCGAGATGAAGCTCTATAATACGAAAGAAAATTCCAGTAAAAAGAATCGCACCAAAAATAGCTTGAGTAGATAGCCCAATAAAAGCAAAAAGCACTTCATTAAAAGTTTGGTATGTCACAACTTGATAATAACCCAAGGCAAACAATGGCAATATTGTTACCGATATTATGGCAGCTCCAGCCACAATACCATAGAGCATATAACGTCTATTACCAGCAAGTTCGACAGCTTGACGCTTCTCGTAAAACTTAACGTAAATCCAGTATCCCAAACTAAAAGCTAATAGGGATACCACGCCTTTTATCGCATGAGCCTGTATCTCAGTCATCTCAATGAAGGAAAGTATCATTGGTACAATCGTAAGTTTTAATAGCAAAAATGCGGCTGCACAAATCATAATTGCCAATAGTATTTGCAATAC
>MAAB01001490.1_pt1 | contig 20180 bp, 19 predicted proteins | sample 1115991 | NCBI WGS metagenome assembly MAAB01 (sample SAMN04961124, study PRJNA320927) | seawater metagenome | isolation source: sample BD02T18 sea water enriched with oil for 18 days | place: USA:Gulf of Mexico | collected 2013-07-27
CAGATCGATAAACTGCCGTACTCTTATTGAAACCAGAAAAGAAAGGGGCAGAAACAGAGACTGTTTTTTCAACACTATCTTATATTCGAATTCCAAAAATGAGTTAAAGTAAATACTTTAGCCGCTAAAACCAATGGGCATTCCGATCTGAGTCCCTTATTATCGGGACAATGCTAATTCATTCGCCACGGTAATCACTGTGACAGCTACGGCATCCTTTATTGGCAAAGGTTGCCATCTGCTTTTTAATTTTTTTATAGTTACCTTGCTCTGCAACTTCCACAAGTCGAGATGCCTCAATGCGCATCGCTTTTACCTTGCTCTTAAAATCTAAACTAAGGTCTCCTTGTTCATCCCATATGTCTTGCATCGCACGAGATTTCCCACCCATACTGCCCGCGGGGAAGATGAGCAACATATCATCAGCCATGGCAACTAACGCCTCCCCGTGGCTGATAATATGGTTAAGTGACAATTTATTCTTTATTAAAAGCTTTATCGCCTTGGCATGATTACCTTTTGTTTCCATGAACAGCTTTCTATATTTCATCATGGCACTGCGATTTTTCTCTAAACTGCTAGTATCACTTATCGCTGAAGAAGGGACAATAAGCAATAAACCGCAGAGCAATGGAACAATCATTGAAAGTCCAATTTTGGAACATACGGCCTTTGAAGTCATAATTTGATAATTCATTAGCGATCTCCACCCCGACGGCGATCATGCTTACACTTCAGTACGTAGTTGATAATACCACTATAGTGTTTATCGTCGAGAGACTTAGAATTCATTAGCCATACACTATTTAAGCGAACAAAATTCACTTTAAACTGGGGCATATTATCTTCTGGGCATTCGAGAAAAGCTTCTGCTAGCGCTTCTTCATTTTCCCCAGCCTCAATAGCTTTACTTATTACCCTTGAGGTTTGATAAATACTAGCTTCTGAAGGCATTAGCTCGGTCGAGATACTCAGTTCGACCTCAAGTGCCCAAGATAGATGAGAAGTTATCATTAATAAGATAAAACAAGACAGTATTCTGTATGCACGATTCATAAAATAAGCTCCAGTATAGCCAGCACAACAAGCTTCTATTAGTTATTAGGATAGTCACTCAATGAAGACAGCATGAATAATTTTTTTATTTATTAGTTTTTAATATATCAACCCCATTCAATATAAAATTATAGTCGTTGATATAGAGTCTATAATTCACTTATGTGGTTACTTAAATATACTCTTTTTATTCTTTCAATCTATCTCCTCGGCTGCAGTGAAGCCAAGCTGCAAGATTCTCCTCATGAGCACTTTTATCAAGTAGGATTATTTGGTCATGGCCGTGGGGCTATCGGGGATTTGCGCTTAAATACATTTTATTTTGAACGACAATGCGATAGTTGCCATGCCACTGAAACAAATAAACATGGAAGCCTAGGTCGCTGTAATCAATGCCACCAGCCACATATTACTGGCTGGGATAAATCTATTGTCGCCAAAAGTCATGATGCGTTGCCTCTCATTGACCGTCCTTACCATAATCAACTCAGCTGTACTTCGTGCCACCAAGACTTAAACAATCGCGCTGAGTTTAATACCACACGCTGTCAGCACTGCCATAACCATCAAGCAGATGATATTGATTACGCTCATGATCTTATGGACGAGTATAATTATGACGGCTTCTCGCGGCCAGGTGCCTGCCAATTGTGCCATAGCCGCAATGGAAAACAATATACTGACTATTTTGATTCAGAGTCTGGAGACAGTTTATGACTGAGCCCAGCCGTTCTGCTAGCGAGCCTTCCAACGAGCACCCCCTTCACCAGCATGTTGGTTTTGAGGTATTACCTGAACAAGATCGCATTAAGGTATCTCGTTTTAGTCGTCGCATTCGCTTACTCCACTGGTTTAATGCGTTCGCTATTATTGGTTTATATACATTAGCGATTCAGTCAATAATCTCATCGAATATCAGTTTCCCGCTGGGCCTAGCAGATTTAAGATCATGGCATATCACCCTTGGAATAAGTTGGATTATAGGCCTTCCTATTCTTTGGTTAATAAGTCGCTTACAAGTACATAGAAAAAGATCTTCTATCATCAGTGATCAGCTCATCATAAAACAAAGACTCTTTTTATTTACCTCCATCGGATTAATGACTTTCATGGCGTTTAGCGGCAGCTTACTGACGTTATTAAGACCCTATGATATTCCCCAGCTGCGCAGTATCATATTATTACTCCATGGTTCTATTGCCTTTGCTTACCTTCCTCTATTGGCAACTCATATTTACTTAGCCATTTTACAACGTGAAAGCAGGCAGTCTCTGCGTACTATGATCTCTGATGTACAGATTAAATACCTGATACACAACCACATACCTAAGCTGCAATGTGGATTAAGTGACCAAGAAGGTATTCTATTTATTAAAGGAGAAGTTTCTGAAATTAACCTAAGAGGCTTTCACGCAAGAATCGATCTAGGCAGTTGGCAAAAAAGCATTTTATTAGACCAACTGGTCAATGTTGCATTCCAACATCCAGAACTCACAGAAGAACTGTTTCTGCCTATTGCAATTTATTCCGATTATATAAAAGAAGACTCCCTGCACGTTAACTTTAATTTCAAGTTACCTTTACAAGAAGTGTCTCATCAATTATTAAGTCGAGGTATTTTCTTTCGAGCCCTCTTTTTAGCACGACGGCATTCCCCTAGATTAAGCTGCCACTACCCTATCACCATCTCTTACGATGAGCATAACATGATAGGCCAGGCCATCGATATTGGTCCAGGAGGCATGGGCATTATTGTACCGTTACGCTTATCTAAAGGTGACAAGGTTCATATTCATTTACAGTTAAAAAACCCTGCGGTTGATTGGCATGCCGAAGCATTAATTGTAGTTAAGTCTCATATCAGAAATTGTGATTACAGTTACGGGTTATGCTTTAAAAGTCTAAAAAAATCAGAATCCCAGCAGCTTTCCAAAGTCCTTATTCATATTAAAAATCAACAATCGAATAAAAAAACGCACTATTGGACATTGACATAAGTTTTAACTACTTATTCTTATTTTTAGTTCTACACTCAATAGATTGAACACTTGTTACCCAACCTTCTTCCGGAGACTCTTATGAAACTGAGATTTTCGACACCTCTCATAAGAATAAGTAATACTTTGTTGAGTGTTACATTATTAACATCCACCCTATTTTTGAGTAATAATGCTCTTTCCGCTTCTAAAGCCGATACGCACTTCTATGGAAGAATTCATGTCCGTTTAGCGGCAATCAATAAGCAAGATACTTCACTAAACAATGCAGGTCATAGACTGGGCATCAAAGGTGAGGGCGTGCTGAATAATGGATGGGACTTTTTCTACAAGCTTGAAAGTGAAATAAACAACGATGATGGACTTGGGAAAAAAGATGGCGCCGGTGGCCATAGATTATCTGAACCCAGTGCCGTTTCCAGTACGGATCTTGCCGACTTGGTTATACGCCACGCGCATGCCGGTCTTGCAAATGATTACGGCAGTATTACCTTTGGCCGACAAAGTAATCCTCTTGCCAATACTTATACTGCAGATGTCTTTGAAGCAAATTCAGGATCCTTTGAACAAACACCCTTTCGTTTAGGTCATGCTATTATTTTTCAAACACCTAATGATAATAATATCAGAGGATATGCTGGTGCCATGCTAGAAGGGGGTGGGGACGAAGAGGAAAACGAAGAACTCGATGGTTATGTCTTAGGTGGTCAATATAAGTTACAACAGTTGGTCCTTCATATTGGTTTTTTTCATGCTGACTTTAACAGTCTTAATGCCGATCAATCTGAATTCTCAGATGTTTCTTTTGGCTCGTCTTACAAACTGAATAATTTTTACTTCGCCGCCAATGCTGAGCAATCAATCCTTAAAGCAGCCGATGGTAGTGAAGTGACTACCGATAAAATTGATTTAGGCATTACTTATAGTATGGAGTCGATAACTTACGGCACGGGTTACGCAGTTCAAGATAATGGCACTGAAAAATTTGATCGATTTTTAATAGGTGCTTATATCGATTTAGGTAGTAATAATGATTGTTACATTGAGCTAGGATTACTGAATAAAGCAGCAGGTGATAGTGATAACCTAGCGATAGGTTATCGAGTTACTTTTTAAGATAGGACTAAATTATCACAATAATTTTGTATGGAAAGATATCTAGTGAGTGGATATTTTATTCACCAGAGCCACCAGTTCATCAACAAAAATAGAATCCGATAACAGCTTAGTATCCTCTATTAGGGCGATCTGCACGAGTGAATCAATCGTATTGGTAATAATAAAAGCTTTAGCCTTTATCAGCCGCTCACTTTCCATTTTAATAAATTTTTTAGCCAGTAATGATGCCATTATTTCCTCAAAGAATCTTGTTGCTTTTCTCAATGCCTCTCTACACTCCAAAGAATTCACTTGTTGATGTAAGAGTTTCGTTAGCTCTATGTCATCGAGATGTATTTGAATAAACGCTTGAATCAACTCACGAAAAAGAGCTTCATTGAGTTCGCCGCCCCACTCAGCAATAACCCCCGATAAACAATCAACCTCTTGCTGAACATGCTGCTCAATCAAGGCCGCAATCAAAGATTCCTTATTAGGAAAGTATTGATACAAAGAACCAATACTCACTCCGGCGCTCTCAGCGACATGATTGGTCGTTAGGGCTTGAGCCCCGCTCGCTAATAAAATGTGAGTCGTCGCTTGTAAAATGGCCTCTACCGTAATTTTAGAACGTGACTGCTTGGGTGATTTCCTTGATTTCATTGGTATTTAATTCTCTGACAATTGATCGAGTGGAATACGAGTAGTTTACGAAGGTGAAGCTGAATATCATAGTTATATGAGTTTTACTCATATTTCTTATATTTATGAGGTTATTTTATGCCAATACGAGAATTATATATTCACTTTGAAGGCCACGAAATTGCTGTGATTGCCGCGAATGAACATGTTGATGAACCTGCCGTTATCTTTATTCCCGGAGTACTAGCCCCCGTCAATTTTTGGCTCGCCTGCTTATCTGACTCTATTTTAACTAATCGACGTTGGTATTCGATTAGTTTGCCAGGCCACCAACCATCAAAAGTCGCGGATGACTATAAGCCAGAGGATGTGAATGAGGACTGGTTAAACAGACTTTATCAATCCGTTATCCTGCAACTGGTAGCCAGCAGGAAAGTTGTCGTCGTCGGCCACTCTACCGGAGGTTTCTGCGCTTTAAATTTGGCCGCCAATAATTTTGATACTCTGTTAGGTGTCATCAGTATTGCTGGTTTTTACAAAGGAAATTGGAGAGGAGTAGAAGGTCAATTGACTAAGTTGGCAGGTCTAGGTCAATGGGCAAAACCTATCTTCCGATTATTTTTAGCCGTCAGCCGCAGCATCCCCATAGTACAAGAATATATGTCCTCTCTACTCGCCTTTGATCGTAAAGCGTATAACAACTCAGCTACCACACAAAAAATGCTCGTAGAAATTCAAGATAATATGCAAGGCCAGAACTTAGCGAATTTATTTCCATTATTTAACCGCATCAGTGGCTTAGATATTTATTCGAAGTTAGACGCTATTAACGTACCGGTAACGGTAATGGCTGGCAGTCATGATCCGGTTATCAACGCCTTGCAATCTCTTAGATTGGCTGGCGCGATTAAGCAATCCAATTTAGTCGTCTTCGATCAGGCCGGTCACATGCCCTTTATGGAAAGAACGGATCAGTTTAATGCCGAACTTAGCACGGCCATCGATTGCTATATAAATCCTATACAGACTCAAGGAAAATAATATGAATTATCCAGAATATCGCTCCGACCTTAAACACATTTACCAATCTGAAGTTTATGGTTCAAACGTTTTTTACATTGCGATGAGAATAACCTCAGATCCGATTAAAAAAGAAAAATGGCGCCTGCTGTATTTGTTGGAAGTTCAAACCCTTGAACGCTTCCTTTTGCACTTAGATTCATCACAGCAATCATGTTCTTACCCTTGGTTCTGGTCAATCAAAGGCCATGTCGAGGGCCTTGCGATTACTCTATTCCCTTGGAAAATCGCGATGAAAATTCTTGCGAAAGAAACACAAAGTTTCACGAAAGTTTGGAAAAGGCTTAAAACGAATTCCGTTCCTGATGAACAAGAATTTTTTGATTACATCTACGCTCATGAAAAAGCAATCGAAGCCTTTGCAAAGTTGGAAATTGCCGAGAGTGAACGCAGCATATTGGGTATTAAATCGTTATTAATGCACTAGTCGCACCAAGAGTCATGTACTAATTACGGATGGACAAACAATTATCATTGTCATTTGTTGATAGAAGGATAAGCTGTAACAACTCAACATTGCTGCAGTTTACATTTGATGAATCAATTATTTTCTAAAGTTCTAACCTTCGTTGTTAGTTTAACAATCGCTTCGATGTGCTTAGCAAATGCTATCACTCCGCCTGATGAACATCGTACAATTCAAGTAACTACCATTGATTACCCGCCTTTAATGGGCCCTAAAGAAGGTCTAATGACCGACCTAGTGAGAGCAGCCTTTAGCTCTCAATCTTATTCCGTCAATTTTGTTATCGTACCGATGGCTAGAATTCCCTGGTCCATCACACATAGTAATAGCGATGCTGTCTTAGGCAGTATTCTCTGGTTTAAGGAAAAGAACATTATTGAGAAAATTTCTTTTCAAACCATTTATTATTCGGGTGTGCATTTCTTCTACCGTAAAGCGCAGTTCCCAGCGGGTATTGCTTATAATAAATTAACGGAATTAGTTCAATATAAGATCGGCTATATTCAATCTGGCTCGCTATTGAAAGTATTAGAGGAATCAAATATTTATCCTCAGCTAGTCAAAGACTTAACAACTAATAGCCGAAAATTGAAAACAGAACGTATTGATATGTTTATTGCAACTGAGTTAGGAGGATGGGGAGCTATTAAAAAGATATATCCTGATAAAGTGGCGCAGTTTGCGATGACGCCTAGACCCATACTCGACATCATGGGCAGCGGAGACATTCTATTTCCAAGTAAAAGTCGAGATGTAAAAGAGATTTTCGAGGCGGGATTTTCACTGTTAAAAACTAATGGTACCTATCTAAAGATATTAGAAAAATATTATGGAAAAGATAATATTCCAGAAAACCTGTTAACACTTTAAATCAGCTATAAAAAAGGCGGCTAACCCTGATTGATTCAATCAAAGCATCGCCGCCAAAGAGGCCAGTCTAAAGCCTAAGAAGTGAAATCATTGCTACTCATTAATTTGCTGGGCGTAATTCCCACTGTTGGTTATCCCCACCATGAGAGGCCCATTGTCCTATGGTAGAACCATTATCCGTTCCATAAGCATCAACAACAATATTACTATTATGCTTACTGGCTAGAGTATTACCTGAATAGGTCCAACGTAAATTATCGCTATTCACACAATCCCAAATCCCGAGACCCCCATTATTATAGGTTTGGCCTTTGTTATCTAAACACTTGCCAGGAAAGGCTTTGTTTTCAAACATTTGAGTTGCACTATTGTAGCGCCATTTTTGATCGTCTGAATCATCGCTGCAATCCCAAAGCTGAACGAGCTGACCATTACTTCCTTGGTTATCATTGCCAGGAATATCGATACATTTTCCACTTTTGCGATTGACTATAGAAACGTAACCGACAAGATGTGGATTAACATATTGAACATCATTATTGGCTTCAGCACGTTCCCACATTTGTAAATAGGCTTCAGCTGAATTCATCACTGAATCATAAATACGAGCGGGTGTTTGCTCACGGATATCTTGAATGTGATCTGCCACTAAACCATAGTGGGCCAAACCTTCATTATTAATATCGAAAGAACGGTTGCCCGAAACCTGCTTATCTATCTCTATACCTTCTTCAGTAATGAAAGGATAAAGCAGTGGATTCGTTGAAGCGTCACCACGAGGTCCTGGTTGATTACCAATGCCGCCCATATCAGTAGAGAAAGGTACGCCATTTAAGAACGGTGTTTCTTCAATAAGATTCAAGTAACGATTAATACCGTGTTGAATCGAAGTGGAAGGACCATTATAAGGAGCCAACATACCACCTTGATTTGCGATGTCGTACTGCACGGCATGAGGTGAACCATCGGCTGCCGAGTTCAACCAACTATGACCAGAAATCACACCAGAATAATTCCGCGCTTTAACGATTTCAATCACTGCGTTCGCTGTTTTAGTCGACATGTGATCCATCTCGATAATCATACCCATATCAATCATACGATTGATCAGGTAAATACCTAGATCGCTCAAGCCACGCTTATTACACAAAGGCTGAGTTTCATCGTAAACTGGATTTAGACCAATCACATTTAAAATGTCTTTGATCACAGGCACATTACCAATCAGTGGGAAGCCAGAGGTGAAGTGACGACCACGTGTTTCAGTATCACAAGCTTCGGTTTCAAAGAAACGACCTGTTGCTAACCACTGACCGACGTTTAAGAAACCATCTTCTGGTCGAGCACCACCGAATTGGTTATCAAATCTATGGGTTGGGTACAAGGTACGTACTCCCGCGTTATAGACTTTCTGCAACTGAGCTTCAATCGTTTCTTTAGTACAATGATCGCGAACCCCACAGTCAAACAGTTCAGAGGCTTCAATGCCCATTAAGATAGCCATTTTTCCATCAGCAATAACAGCACGCGCTTCAGCAGGAGTCGTTACTATTCGGAAGAAACCTTTGCCAGGGCCACCTTGCTGAGCATCGATATAGGCTTCCATTTCATTTAAGCGTTGAACTTGCAGATCAATACTCTTAGACGTTTGGCAGTTATTTGGATTAAGCCAACTTGCGGGGTTCACTGTTTTCTGCACAGTACATAAGACTTCGTTCTCTACTAACAGAGAAACCATCATCTTCAAGCCACCTTTATGCGCTCGCTCTACCCACTTATAATAATACTGCATGTGAGATAAAGACTTATGCGCAGGCCAAGCCGGGAAGTCTGGATAGCCACGAGTATCATAACGATGACCAACATCGTCAAAGCCCATTAGATTACCAATAATATCTAAAGCACCACTTGGTCCGTGAATTTCTTTACTATCACGCAATGCCGTTTCAATACCCCAAGGGCTGAAAGGTTCGCCATGTAAGAATTTACCCCCCATAAACTCATAAGAAGTTATGTGAGTATGCGGATCAATCGCACCACGAACAGGTGTATGAACATCGCTTGCTTGTGATACAGACTCATCAACATTCAGCTCTGCTTCAGGGAAAGGCTTACAATCATTTTGAGCAACAAGGTTAAAGCCCGTCTCACTGTTGGCGTTAGTAGGATTCAAAATATCCAATACATACGCGCCACCATTTGCGTACCAGCCTATACCACCATGGTTATGGCGTAGTATCTTGTTCAAACCGATACCGTGGAAACTATAACGATAGCTACCATCCGTTTGATATTGGCCACCCACTCTCCATTGAGCAAATTTACCGGCATAGCGACCGGCGGAAACTTCATTAGGAAGATGACTGGCTAAATAACGACCGTCTTGATCCGTTAACATGTAATGATAATAAGATGTCGGTTTAAAATAGAAACGAGCAGCGCTGGCTGCAGAAGTCGCTTTAAATTGATAGCTCAAACCATTATCTACTAAACCGCCTTGGTGAAATCGATTCATATATTTACCATTCGCTGGCGACTGAATCGCATAACAACCTTGCGCAAGTTCATGCACAGAATTTTGTGCAGCAGCAACTTGGGCTGGAGTTGGCGGTGGCGCTGGCGCTGGTTTTTTTGACATAGCCTGTACTTCAACGGCCATGCTGGATAATAGAGCCATTGAAACCGTCATTGAAACCAAAGGCGTCATTAAGCTATTGCGATACTGCATTTTAAATCTGCTGATCATAGTGGATCCCTTTATTCCTACATTCTGCGATGTGTATTTTTGTGGTGAACAAATTCACCAAGGCTCTATGGCTAGTTATTATCTTTTTAATTGCTCAGAGCTGAGTTAATTTTTAGTTGAATTAGCGGTATTTGGATAGGTAAAAAAGTGCAAATCGACGTGCAAAACGTGCAAGGAATTAATTAATTGGAGTATTTGCATATACGAACGGTTGGATAGCACTATGCAAAACTTAAAAAAAGGTCCCATTAATTCCAGTTTTTCACAAGGCTCTGCCCCACTTTCTCAAAAATAGTTAAAACATCCATAAAAGAAGCCTATTTCAGGTAGTAAGCAGGCAGATATGAATTAGGTTGGCTATAAATGTCTATATACATCGTTTTTTATATAAAGATAATTGGCCTGTTTTGCGCTAGACCCTTCTCGCCAGAAAATAATCACACTAGGGGTTTTTAGTCTACTGACAGAAATTTATTAGGAGGAAGCTTAATATTAATCAATGAATGGATTAACAAAACTCAATCGTTTTGACGCGTTCTTTTGCGGAATTTCACCTTACAATCATGATCAACTAAGGTGAAAATACTGTAGTGTTTCTTCGCTGCTTTTATGTAGCTCGCGACTTCTTTTTTACGTGATGGGTGATGTATTTTTTGAATAGCCGCAGGGTGAAATACTTCACCATTTTTAAAATAAGATGCGGCCTTTTTATTGGCTGCAGCCATTGCGTCAAAATCGCGGCATTCGGCAACTGAGTTTACACTCAAAAAAATGGCGGAAAGAACACATATACAAAGAAAAGCAGCGTAGAAGCAAGGCTTGTATTTTTTTTGTATTAACATATTGGAAGGATAAATCACGGAACTCTACTCGACTAGGCAGGTTAACCCTTTCTATTTTGGTTAACGGCCAGCCAAGCAGTAACTTAAATATGAATTAGCTTAAGATATACTCGCTTTCAAGTTAGCAATTACCTGCATAGGGTCATTGTTATTTGTTTTGGAGCCTGGTGGCACGACCTTCCCATTTTGGTAATTCATTCCGGTATTCTCCGCTACCATGGATTGTGCTGCTTGCACTAACCACAAGTTGGCAGCTTCTTCACTCGCCCCGGCGTTTACTTTTTGCTGCCACTGCTGATGGAGCACATGCAATTTCTGTAACGTTTGATAAGTCTCAGCGCGAACAAAACCCTGTTGCAAATCGCTGTCATTAGCAAACATTGCTTCAATTTTTGCTTTATCTGGATGATCGTTAATAACCTCGACCTTACCTTCATTATTAGCGCGTAGTTTAATTTCAATACGTGTATCAATGCCTGCTTTATCTAATGTTTGGGTAAAATTTTTCTCAAACCTATTTAAATCAGCCTTGGTCGGCAATGAAAGTGGTGCAAGCTCAAATATATCAGCAGCAGTTTTTTCAAACTTATCTGCCATCTGACTCGCTTGACCATTAGGATCCTTACTATCAGCACTCAAAGAGACTTCTGTGCTGGCAGGAATCACTTCAACTGCGGCAATAGGTTGCCGTTGCGCTTGGTTTAATAGCCGCTGACCAGCATTCGTTTTATCGACTAATAAAGCATTTTGACCGAGAGTATTCATAAGCTCGCCTTCCCTGAGCCCGTCTTAATACGACTCTATGAGTAATTTTAAGAACAGGTAGGGCTTCCGTGTCTGTAAGTTAAACGGAAATTGCAAAAGGCGAGCCAATAATTATTAAATCTATTAATTCCTGGAGTGAATGGCGTATTACTAATAGCCTGGCCAATGCCAGCTCGGGGTAGAAAGCATATCTTGACCTTGAGTCTTTGTTTGCCCCAGTTCTTTATACAGAGCGATACTATTGCACTCGTTTTTCGACGTTGAATAATTTAGATTATTGGCCGGCTCGTTCAATTCATTAATCAGTAGCCGCGCGTGAGAAACAACCCAAACTTGAGTCGATTTAGACGCCAACTTAATCAACCGACCTAAAGCCGGTAACAAGTCTGGATGCAAACTCGTTTCCGGTTCGTTTAGAACCATCAATTTAGGCGGCCGCGGAGTTAACAGCGCCGCCACCCATAATAGGTAGCGCAACGTACCGTCTGATAATTCAGCCGCTGTTAACGGTCGCAACAAACCGTGTTGATAAAAACGTAATACAAAACGACCATCTTCTTGAATATTAATATTGATGCGTGCTCCTGGAAACGCATCTTCAATTGACTCGGCTAATGCGACTTCATCTCCGATTTCAATAATCGTTTGCAGCGCTGCCGCGAGATCATGTCCATCTTGACTCAGTACCGGTGTGCGAGTTCCTAATTGAGGCTGGCGCGCAGGCGCTTGTGCATCGGTTCTAAAATGATCGTAAAAGCGCCAACTGCGAATCCATTCACGGATATGAAATATTTCAGGCGCTAAGTTAAAGTCGCCCACTTCACTCAACATGCTATCAAAACTATTTAGATGCTGAGCGATGACTTGCCAGCTACGCCCTTCTTTCACTTTTACAACTGGCCCTTTACGATCGACCAATACACTGGCAGGACGATAACTCGGTCCTGCCCAAATGCATTCACGTTTAATTTCTGGATCTAGGGCAAAGGCTGAAGAAGAAGGGATGGGTAATCCGAGATCAATGCTATAACCAAACTCTTCACTACTAAACCCGAGCCGAAGACGCACAACATTCTTCTTCGGGCCTCCTTGAACTTCAACCTCGCCACTGATCATACGCGGAGTAATTTTCTCCGGACCGGCCCAAAACGCCGATTCCAGCCCACCTTCGTGAGCAAGTGCATTCACAACCCCACCTTGAGCTGTTTCTGCTAATAGTCTGAGCGCCCGATATAAATTCGACTTGCCACTGCCGTTTAAGCCCGTGATTAAATTAAGCGGCCCCATGGGCATGACCAGTTCAATAATTGAACGATAATTGGCTACAGCAATGGTTGAAATCATCAGGTCAGTCCTGCCTAACAGTGCATACAGTAAAGTTATTCACAGTTTACTCTCTAATTTTGGAAAAACATCTGAGATTTGTATATAATCCGCGCGCTCCAATAGGCTGATAGCAGCCTATTAATTTAGAACACAATTGAATAATGCTCTGGTTTTACGTTCCAGGCCGCAATAAAAGGAAAGACCCATGTCTGAGCAAACTGCTCCTGTCGTCGTATGCGCGATGTATAAGTTCGTTACCCTAGAAAATTTTGAAGCGCTGCGCCAACCATTGTTAGAAGCGATGGAAGCCAATGAAGTACGCGGAACCCTATTGATTGCCCAAGAAGGCATAAACGGAACCGTTGCCGGTTCACGTGAAGGCATCGATGCTTTACTGGCATGGCTGGCAACAGACGAACGTCTAGCGAACATAGTAACAAAAGAATCTTACGACCATACCATGCCCTTCTACCGCACTAAGGTGAAGTTGAAGAAAGAAATCGTCACCATGGGCATCGAAGGCATCGACCCTAAGCAGGTAGTAGGCACTTACGTTAAGCCACAAGACTGGAATGCGTTAATCTCCGATCCAGACGTTGTCTTGATTGATACTCGCAATGACTATGAAGTACAGATTGGTACCTTCCAAGGCGCGATCAACCCTAATACAGAAACCTTCCGTGAATTCCCGCAGTACGTGAAAGACAACATGGACCCGACTAAGCAAAAGAAAGTCGCTATGTACTGCACTGGTGGTATTCGCTGTGAGAAATCGACGGCCTATATGAAAGAGCAAGGCTTCGATGAGGTATATCACCTTGAAGGCGGTATTCTTAAATACCTCGAAGAAGTGCCAAAAGAAGAAACTATGTGGGAAGGTGAATGCTTCGTTTTTGATAACCGCGTTGCCGTGAACCACGACTTAGAAAAAGGTCAGTATGACCAATGCCATGCCTGTCGTTATCCGATTACCGAAGAAGAAAAAATCAGTGCAGATTACTTACAAGGTGTTAGCTGCCCACATTGCATCGATAGCTACAGCGATGAACAGCGCGAGCGTTTCAAACAACGTGAGTTGCAGATGCAACTGGCCAAGCATCGTGGTGAAGATCACTTAGGCGGTGACGTTAAAGAAGCCGTTGAGAAGAATCGCCAAGATAAGATCCGCTTCCGTGAAGAGCAACGCGCTAAAAACTAGTTACCAGCTACTCCTCTACGACGAAAGGCCTATTAATTTATTCAAATTGATCGGTCTTTTTTTTTGCATAAAAAGCATCAAAATCAAACCAATCCCCCCATGTAATCAGACAAAATTGAGCTATCCTTTAGTTGTAAACTAAAGGCAGGAAAGGAAGCCACCAATGAAAGGCGTCGTATTTAATATCCTACGCGATATGATTGAAACTCAATATGGCCTTGAAGGCTGGCATTGTGCGCTCAAAGTCGAGTTGATCAAGTAACATGACTACTGATTATAAAGTGGCCTATGAGCGTGAACGTGTCATGCGTCAGGAAGCTGAACAGCAGCTCGAAGACAAATCGAGGGAGCTTTATGCTTCAATGCAAACTCAAGAAGAAACCTTAAATAATTTGAAGGCCAGTCAAAACCAGCTAATTCAAACAGAAAAAATGGCTTCATTAGGGGTATTAGCCGCGGGAGTTGCTCATGAGATCAATAATCCCATTGGCTACATCACCAGTAACTTCAACTCTTTGAAAGTTGCGTTCCAAGATATTCAGAATTTTGTGCAAGAAATGCAACTTATCATTGAAACTGAGCAACCCGAACGCACCATCCATAAGCAGTGGAATTTGTTACTCAAGAAATATGATTTGATATTTTTATTAGAAGACTTCATCAATTTAAGTAAGGAGACATCAGAAGGGCTTACCCGTGTTAAACAAATAGTTGCAGATTTACGCGCTTTTACTCGCGAAGATAAAGCAGAAAAAGTGATTGTAGATATCAATAATACGATTCGAAGCTCTATCAACATCCTTGAAAATCAAACTAAATACCATGCAAGCATTATTACTAACTTCACCGATATTCCTAAAATAATGGGATACACAGGAAAATTGAGCCAAGTATTTACTAATCTTATTTCTAATGCCAATCAAGCAGTCGATAACAATGGCAACATATACATATTCACAGAAAAGACAGAGGATGGCATTCTTATCTCAGTACAAGATAACGGCGAAGGTATTAGTGAAGAAAATATGAATAATTTATTTACACCCTTCTTCACTACTAAGCCCGTAGGTGTTGGTACTGGCCTTGGCCTATCAATATCACATGGTATTATTGAAGAACATGGCGGAACTATTTCGGTTTCTAGCCAGTTAAATGTGGGGACTATTTTCACTGTCAACATTCCTCTTAATCAAATAGCAGCGGATCAATAAATAATGGATGATTTATTTGAAATTAATAATGAAAATTTTAAACCTACATTATTATTAGTCGACGATGAAGAAAACATACTAAAGGCTATTCGTCGTGCTTTACGATCCATTAACGTCAATATACTAATGGCTACGTCAGGTAAACAGGGGTTGGATTTCCTTAGCCAACAGCCTGTTAGTTTGATCATCTCTGACATGCGCATGCCTGAAATGTCCGGTGCAGAGTTCCTCAGCCAAGCCGCACAGAAATACCCCGATATTCCTCGTATCTTAATGACGGGGTATTCTGATATGGAGTCGACAGTTCAAGCAATTAATGATGGACGAATTTCAAATTATCTTCCTAAGCCTTGGAGTGATGACACACTAAAATCCATTGTGGCTGATGGCTTACAAAGCGCGCAATTAAAGCAACATAATGCTTATTTAACTCAGCAGTTAATTGAAAATCAAGCTGAATTAAAAGTACTCAATACTAACTTAGAGAAAATGGTCGAAGATAGAACTCAAGAAGTTATTAATAAGTCTAACAAGCTTGAAGTTGCAAATAAGCAGCTCAGTAATACTCACAATAGCATGGTATCCCTTGTTTCAAATATTCTTGCGCTGCGTGATGAACACGGAAGTAAGGTATCTGAATTAAAAGCCAGTATTGCAAAAGACATTTCTGAAAAGCTGCAACTGAGTGAGCATGAAATTCAATCAATCTATAATGCAGCCTTATTATCTAATATTGGTAAAATGACCTTTACCGATAAGACTTTAGATAAACCTTATAATACCTTGAATAAAATAGAGCTAGAAACATTTAAGAAATTTCCAATTTTAGGAGAGTCCGTATTAATTGGTATACCAGGTTTATCTGATGAATCTAGAATCATTCGCTGCCAATTCGAGCGATATAATGGACTAGGCTTCCCTGATGGATTGGAAGATGATGAAATACCTATTGGTGCAAAAATACTTGCGGTTGCTCGTGATTATGTTGAATTAATACAAGGGCAATATACTGGAAGTCCTTTTGAAGCGGCAAAAGCTCGCGCTGAAATCAAGAAGTTTTCCGGAGAGCGCTACAGTCCTTTAATCGTTGAGGTATTTCTCGATATCATCGAAAAATATTCAATGAATAATGTTGCTGAAAATGAAAAAAGAATACCTGCCCGCAACTTGCAAGAAGGCATGGTATTGTCACGGCATATATACAGTACTTCTGGTGTGATTTTACTCAAAAAAGATCACTTAGTGGATTCACAAATATTAGTTAAAATAATTAACTTTGAAAATCTTGCTGATGAGTGCCTAGACATCTATATTTATGTCTAGCCTCAACATAGCCCCTAGTCAATTAGATTACTTTTTGTAAGGTAACAGCTCCTGCATCTTCTAAAACCTTACGTAGACCATTACTGATGCTTATTCTAGGCATAAACTGATAGTCATTATTAATTTTAAAATTACTACCAACAGCACAATAAACATCACCTAATCGCTTATTTTCATAACGGACCTTTAGTTTATATCCTAACAGTGATGAAATCATATCGATTAGATTATTAAGTGAATTTGCCTGACCCGTACAGATGTTATACGTCGAGAAACCCACTTTATGACTATTACTGACGGCAACAAAAGCCCTAGCAGCATCACTAACATGAATAAAATCCCTAACTTGCTCTCCATTGCCGTGCACAACAATATCTTCTCCTGATAAAGCACAGCGACAGAACTGGCTAATAACATCCGAAGCCCAGCTTTTTCTCCACATACCATAAACGTTAAATAATCTCATTGAGGTTGAGTTCAGCCCATGAGTTAACCCTAATACTCGCGCATGATGTTCTAAAGATAACTTGTGAACCCCCATCGAACTTATAGGTAGCTTCTGTGCATGCTCAAACAAAGGGTTTTCTATATTCGGGCCATAAACCGAATCTGTTGACGAAAATATAACCGGCACACTATTACTTTCTATCGCGGCATGAAAAACATGAAGACCATCTAAAATTGCTGCCGGCTGAATATTATAATCAAGAGCAGAATTCTTGGGTGAAGCGAGGTGTATGCAGACATCAATATTTTTGAATGTTTTAAGCAATAACTTCTTATTTGAAAGTGAAAAACAATGTTTTTCAAGCAAATGATTATATTTCACAGGAATATCAAGTTGCTCAAATTGAACATCAATAGCTCTTATTTCGTGGCCTTCTAGCAATAATAAATTAATAACCTGCTGAGCAAGATAACCATCTCCGCCAGTAATCAAGTACTTTGCCATATTATCACTCCTTTCAATAGATAAAGAATATTTGAGATATTTGCAAATAGTCGGCCAACTTCTGCAATATACGCCACTAGCTTGATAGCACAGCACTCTGAGCGACTCAGCAATCGAATTGAAACCTAAAACGTGCGCTTTCAGTTTTCAGTTAAGTGCAATTCGCAAATAAATACTCGCAGGTAATTGCATTCTGCAATTATGTAGCACCTTGCAAACATCTTTTATATGAGAAGCCTACGGATACGGGTACTGATAGAGAAACGGCATGGGCTTTGCTCACTACTATTAACACTTAAACTTGAGCAACGATTATGAAAATAAGTATCTATATTGATAGTAAAGGTATGGGAGGTATCGAAGCTCACATATTTCAGCTTATACTCGGCCTATTAGAAAGTACTCAACATGATATCGACTTACTATTTTGGAAAGATTATCGTGCTCAATCTCATTATAAACATCCACTCTTAGAAAAATTAAATACTGAAAATGGTATCGCTAAGAAACGAGTTCGTATCGTTAATATCAATGGCAGCCTTTTTTCCTTATTTAAATACTTTTCATCCACTGCGTCACTTGTTCACACACACGGATATAAAGCCGGCATTACAGCAAGGTTAATGGGGATGATAACCAAAACACCGGTTGTCTCGACCTATCATAATGGTGATCCAGGAACAGGTAAGTTAAAGTTCTACAACTACCTTGACCGAATCACATCTTTTCTCAGTTTAAACATTGCTGTCAATCAGACTATTTCCCAGCCATTACAACGCTGTAGCGTTATTTCAAACTTTGTAAATACGGTGGAAGAACGTTGCTTACAAGAAGAATTAGAAAGCAGGACGTCGATTGCTTTTGTAGGGCGCCTAAGTCATGAAAAAGGCCCGGATATATTTTCAACGATTACCAAAGATATCAACTACCCTATTTCGATCTACGGTGATGGTCCAATGATGGACGAACTAAAGAACCGCTATTCACATATCGAATATAAAGGAATGTGTGACATGGAGCAGCATTGGAAGAATATTCGTGTCGTGGTTATGCCCTCTCGATACGAAGGGCTTCCCCTAGCGGCATTAGAAGCAATGGCCAGAGGCATTCCCGTCATTGCTAGCACAGCAGGAGCCCTGCCTAAATTAATTGCCGACTGTAAAATTGGTAAATCGATAGAGTTAAAACAGATGGAGAGTTTTCAAGTGGAAATCGAAAAGGTCATGTCACAAAAAAACACTGATTATATTGCGCAAGGAAAACAACTGATTTCCTACATCAATGAATCGTTTAGTCGTAGAAAAAACATACCCAGAATCATCAAGAAATATCAATTAGCGATTGAACTCAATAACTGTCACTAATTTTTTCCTTCAGCCCAACGCTCGCGCTTTCTATAAATTGTTGAAGCGCTAACTTCAAGTAACGCTGCTGCTTTAGGAATATTGTCATCACAGTATGCGATAGCCGTTTCAATAGTTTGCTTTTCAACTCGCCACAAAGGAATGATATCGTCATTTTGCTGGAAGCTAACATGGGGAGCGATGGCTCTGGTAAGAGGCATGGTTAAAGAAAGCTCGTTCAAGGGTGGTGGTAACATACTGTGATCGACCTTCTCACCGTTATTTAACACCACAATATTTCTAATTACATTCTGCAGCTGGCGCACATTCCCTGGCCAGTCATACGACAACATCACCATTTCTGCTTCCGCAGAGAAGCCTTCAAATACTTTGTTTTCTTCTTCGGTATATTCTTTTAACAAGGTATTCATAATGAGACCAATGTCTTGCGCCCTATCTCGCAGCGGCGGTAGATGAATCGGTATAACATGTAGGCGATAATAAAGATCTTCTCTAAAATTGCCTTTCTTAACTTCATCTAGTGGGTCTTTATTGGTCGCACACAAGAAACGCACATCGACAGTTTCAACAGTATTACTGCCGACTTTTTGAAAGGTCCCTGTTTGTATAAAGCGTAATAGTTTGGTCTGTAAATCAATTTCCATTTCACACAATTCATCTAGAAATAAAGTACCTCCATTGGCTCTAGAGGCTGCGCCTTCTCGTGCTGAAACGGCCCCGGTAAAGGCACCTTTGGTATGGCCAAATATTTCACTCTCCATAAGATCGTGAGGAATCGCACCACAATTCAAGGCAATAAAAGATTCTTTGGCACGCTGGCTACGTTTATGAATCGAAGTCGCACAGACTTCTTTACCCGTGCCGCTTTCGCCGGTAATAAAGACGGTCGCATTACTCGGAGCCGCACTTTCAATAATTCGATAGACTCCCTGCATTGGCAATGAACTGCCAATAAAGTCTTCAAAACCATTACGTCCGTACTCATCTTTCAGAGTATCTAAGGTTTCGCTTAATTGCTGATGTTCGAGGGCATTATTTAAGGTTAGCTTTAAACGCTTGGCGGAAAAGGGTTTTTCTATAAAATCATAGGCCCCTAAGTTCATTGATTCGACTGCCAAATCAACCGATCCGTGTCCAGTGATGACTAAAGAAACAATGGGGAGCTGCTGATCATGAATGGTTTTTAAAATTTCCATCCCGCTCATGTCAGGCAGATTTACATCTAATACAATGGCCGCTGGTAG
>MAAB01040534.1_pt1 | contig 20155 bp, 12 predicted proteins | sample 1115991 | NCBI WGS metagenome assembly MAAB01 (sample SAMN04961124, study PRJNA320927) | seawater metagenome | isolation source: sample BD02T18 sea water enriched with oil for 18 days | place: USA:Gulf of Mexico | collected 2013-07-27
AACTGCATTTCAGCGCGATGTTTTTGATTGATTTCTGCTTTCATATTGCGCGTGTATTCAATAAACCGGCGATGTTTTATAAAGACATAAAGGCCGTATAACAAGAGCGCTATAATCAAACTACTGTAGAGGGTTTTTTCAATAATAGTGTTAAACGGCAGTGCGTAATAAAGGCGCCAATTTTTCAATAAAGTACTTTCTTTATTACCAAGTTGAACTGACTCCATTAAGAAGTGTTGGTCATTAATATTCCAGAGGGTGACTGCTGCTAAATTAAGCGTGTAAGTATTATCAACGATTAGTTTAGGAATTTGACCTGCAAATTGACGTTGCTTTGAAATCCTTTGTAGTTGCTTAGGAGAAAGCGCGGTAAGGCTGTTATATTTCCATGATTTTTTAGCGGACATTATCACGACATCATTGTCATCAACAACCAAGACATCACCGATAAGTTGTTGCCAAGATTGTTCAATATTATTGGGCTCGACCTTAGCAACAATTACCCCAAAACCTGAATTAAATCCCTCGATACGAGAGGAAATAAAATAGCCGGGGATTTTACTGGTAATGCCAACACCATAATATAGTCCACTGCCTTCGCGCATGCTTTGTTCAAAGTAAGGCCTGAATTCGTACTTATTATTCATGAAACTGGTGGGGCTGTCATAATTGCTGGTGGCGATGACTGTACCTTTATTATTCATTAAATAAAGGATGTCAACACCAGCAGAAATTTGCATCGATTTCAGTAACTCATTGAGTTGTGAACCATAATCATTATCTTCAACTGCTAATCTTAGACGGGTATCATGGGACAATAATTTAGGGAGGTACTGGTACTTTTCAAAAGTACTGAGGAGCGTTTTTTCAATTAATGATAACCGTAACAAAGAAGCGCTTTGGGTATCTTTAATCCAAATTAAATGAACCATTATCACTAGGCTAACAAAGGTTAGCCCAAATAATAATGGTATGTTTTTTCGTTTAAACAAGGTCGCCACACGTAGATTGTTTATTAAATTGAATGATTGAAACAAATAAATAGACTAAGAAGATCAACGACAGTGCTATTTTTAGTACAAATCCATCAAATGGCCATAGTAATAAGGTACCGACAATACCTAATACTAATCTGTTGCCTCGATTAATAACTTTCATTACGACTCCTTCCCAAGCTGCGATAATACAAAACAGCCCTATGGCAGAAAAAATAAAGATGAGAATACGCACTTCAGTATCACCCATCACTAACCCAGTATATGCCATTAATAACGGTACGATATATAAACCTTTGGCAAGTTTCCAGGCACAAAAAGCTGTTTTAGTATGATCACCTTTAGCAATACCAGCGGCGGTGTAGGCAACCAAACATACTGGTGGCGTTACATTACTGTCTTGTGATAACCAAAAGATAACTAAATGAGCCGCTAATAAAGAGCTGGCTAATATTTCAGGTGATAAAACCATTTCATATAGCATAGTACGGATTTCGCTCGGCGCTGCTAATAAAGCGTCTGCCAATGGCATGCTACCGTCGGCAAAAGTGGGTAATAGTGTTGTAATCATGTCTTTAGAAACAGCTAGTGAACCGCTATTAATAATTTCTGTGGTTACTTGCAAAGAAATAAGATCACTGAGTACCGGGGCTAATAGTGTTGCCACTATGATATAAGAAGCGGTAACAGGTAGACCTGCCCCTAAGATGAGTGAGGCAACCGCGATTAATACAATGAGTATCAGTAAGCTACCATTTGCCCATTCTATTGCCATTAATGAAAAAGTACTTCCCAAACCTGTAGTGGTAATAGCATTTACCATTAATCCGATAGTAATTAATAGTATTGCGGTAACCACCATACCTTTTGAACCTTCAGCCAACGCATCATTAATTTCTTTTAGCTTCATTGGCTTTTCTGATATCCAAGATAAAAGGACAATGGATACTATTGCCATACCAACGGCATATAACGGGGTAAAACCAATGATTAAACAAGTGACCAAGATGCCAATAGAGACCAAGTGTCGCCAGCCGTTTTTGATATTGTCATCCTTCTTTGGCTCGTCAGTATTCGATTTATTAGGGATATCAATACCACGTTTAATGGCATATGCCCGAACAAAGAAGCCAACGGTAATATAATAAAGTAAAGCCGGTAGTAAGGCTGCAGTAACAATTGTTAAGTAGGGTAGTTGAGTATATGAAGCCATGATAAAGGCACCAGCGCCCATCACTGGTGGCATAAGTTGCCCGCCTGTTGATGCCGCCGCTTCAACACCGCCAGCAAATTCAGCTGAGTAGCCCGCTTTTTTCATTGATGGAATGGTAATAACCCCCGTGGCCGCTGTGTTAGCAATGGCTGAGCCAGAAACTGACCCCATTAATCCAGAAGCTAAAACCGAGACTAAACCAGAGCCTCCTCTGAAACGTGATGCAAGTTTACCTGCAACTCTTAATAAATAATCGCCCGCGCCTGATACTTGAAGGAAAGCACCAAACAAAACAAACATAAAAACGAAAGTCCAAGAAAGCTGGGCAATGGTACCGAACATACCGTCAGTGCTAAAGTAGCTGCGAAAAAGCATGGTTTCCCAAGATAGGCCAGGAAAATTAAAGACTCCCGTCACGTATTGACCCCAGACGGTAATATACGTGAGAAAAATAACAATTAAGGTAGGAATGAACCAACCAATGGCTTTAAACATTAATATCAAGGCCAAGACAATTGCTATTGTACTGAAAAAGAAATCGGTACCGATAAACGATTGTCCTCTTTCATAAAGCGCGTCTTCGGCAAGAATGAGGTAAATAGCACTGGTAACAATACCGATTGAAACACTTATTTGTTCCCATGGTTTTTTAAAGTGTATGAGTGAGCCAAGACAGCCAAATAGTGCGAAATGGGTAGCTGCAGCCCAATTTTCAGGAATAATAGCGAAGTAATTTAAGCCAACATGTACAAGGCTGGAAAAAACCGCTAGCCAATATATCACGGGGATCTTGATATTTTCATTGTTCATAATTTATCCAACTATTTATATTTTTCATTGATGTTTGTCATTGAGGTAATTAACGCTCCGTTGAACGCGATACCTTCTCTTTTTGGCGTTGTCGGCGGATTATTCGTCTACACTTTGCATTACTTATTACCTTGAAATACCCATTCTACGGTAACGCTAAACCTTGAGGTAGAATGGGTATACATCATTTATTTACTGACTAAATGTTCCGGGATTTTAACGCCTACTTCACGGTAATAACGCGCTGCTCCGGGATGAAGTGGTACCGTTAAGCCACTGATGGCATTTTCAATGCTCATTACTTTTGTTGCTGAGTGAATACTGCGCAAGAAAGGTAGGTTTTCATAAATGGCTTTCGTGACCAAGTAAACATCCTGCTCAGGTAGATCAGCTTTTACGGCTAAAAAATTAGGTTGAGCAATAGTATTAATTTGTTCTTTTTGATTAGGATAGGTATTTGCTGGAACTATTTGACGAACCCATAATGGAAACTCTTTATTAATTTTTTTCAGTGATTCATCTGAGATATTTAATACTTTTAAGTTCTCACCATCACTAGAAAATGCGCGTGTAACGGCACTCACTGGAATTCCTGCGGGAGTGTTCATACCTTTGATACGACCATCTTGCAATGCACCAGCACTGGCACCATAACCCATATGGACAGTATTAAATTTACCCGTATCAACATGTAAAGAATTTAGAATATGTTTACCTGAACCTTCGGTCCCTGAATTCTTTTTACCGATAGAAAATGATTCACTATACAGGGCGGTAATATCGATCAGATTACTTCCTTTTACAGCATCCTTTTTAACGGTGAAGTGCTCAACATTTTTCCATAACATAGTCACAGAGCGGAACTCTTTATTAGCTCCTTGCTTTTTAAATGGTCCAGTGCCGTTCCAAGCCCAAGCACCATATAAACCTTGTAAAATACCAAATTGTGCTTCGTTTTTACGCATTAAATTTAAGTTATCACCTGATCCTGCTGAGGTGATAGCAGACAATGATAATTTTTGTTTTGGCTGCAGTTTTATTTTTGCTAAGGTGGCAACAGCAACCCCTACAGGATAATAGGTACCGCCTGTTGATGCGGTTGCTAATATATAAGATCTAGCTTTTTTTGTCTCGGCTGCATGACCTAATAAAGGTAACATTATTAATAATGTACTCGTAACCGCAAGTTTAAATTTATTCATGAATCTCTCCAAAATATTAATATTTATGTGGGTGTACTTTATTCACTTACAATAAGTTGTCAGTATCTTAAAATGATAGTTTCACACCAACAGTGAAGTCGTCATCGCGTTTTTTTAGTATGGCGGCTTCATCGTCATAATTGGTGTACTCCATAAACACTTCACCATACTTATTGAATTTTTTCGTGACACCAATCGCCATTTGATTACCTTTGATAATGCCATTGTCTAGGTTATAAACCCTAAATTGTGGTGTGATGCCAGATTCAAAGGTATATGAGTAATAAACACCAATGGTGTTAAATTCAGTGCCATCTGATACATCTTCAGTTTGATACCGAACAACAGCTTTGTGATTATTAATTTTATATTGAACCGCTGCGGCAATAGTATCTGCATCTGGTTTGATGGCATCGTTAATACGAGTATCATCGCTGCGATCATAATAAGATACGCCTAGTTGCCATGAGCCAACCTTATATTTAGCGGCAATGTTATAACTATCAACGCCAGAGCTTTGCGTATCGCCACCATCTACTTCAGCAAGCGCACCAAAACTTAAACCATTATACGATGGCGAAAAATAAGCTACTGAATTGGCTTCGCGAATTGATGAGTTTTCGCTGGCGTTCCAACGAATGTTATAGTGTCTTGGGTTATGAAAGGTAATATCAATAGGTAAAATTGTCCATAAGTAATGTGGTGAGTACTGTTTACCTAATCTTATTTCACCAATCTCTTTATTTTTTAGACCAATTAATCACACCGTTGTCTAATACTATTCGACCTTCAAGTCGGTAGGTACCTGTCCACTCATCTGAAAGGTTAACATGACCTTTGATACCTATACGTGAAATACCATCTGCAACATCGCTTTCTCTTTCTTTCTCTTTAGTGATTAATGCTCTTAGGCTTCCATAAAACTGTGCTTTGCCCCATTTGCCTTCGGTGGCAATTTCTGCAGATGCGGGTGCGGTAGTAGCGACAGCGGCAGCTATCACCGATGCAGTGAAGATACGGTTTAGTGTAGTATTCATATTATTCCCCTATTTTGTACTTAATTTAATTTAATTTAGTGATGAATATTGAAAGTAGTGTTTTATTAATTTTCGTTTTGTTTTCCTTTCTCATCACAACATCTATTGCACAAGTCGTGCCCAAGTTAATCTATTGAATTTAAACGTTATTGTTTTGTGCATGAGAAGAATAATTCTTACTTCTTAAAAGAGGTGGAATATTTTTACTTACTTTATTAATGCTGAATGAATTGAGTTTTAATCGTGAGGATGAGTTATGACTAAATCACTACTGATAACACCAACTCGATATTAGTTAATTTATTAAAGATTACCGGCGAATGATTTTTTTGACTTATGATGTTCCATCGTATTGAGGGATAGGGGAATAAAATTATGTACATAAATTCTGTACATAATGATGAGGACGGCGTTTAATAAGAATAAATAAAGCTAATGTCGTTCTAAGCTGAACAATAGATTAATCCGTTTGATTTTAGCTATTTTTACACTTTAAATTGAGCTATTAGTGTCAGCATATTGCTAGAAAGTGAGTTTAGCTGTAAAGATTTACCAAACATTTCTTTTGAATCTTCAGAGGTATTCGCAGCAAATTGAGAAATATTAATGATGTTGCGACTAATTTCTTCGGTGACATGCGTTTGTAGCGTTGAGGCACTCGTAATTTGTCGCGAAGTATCCTTAATAGTAGAGACCGCTTGCATGATAGCAGTAAGTGATAGGCTGGCTTGTTCGGCTTTAATAACGCTAGAACGTGCTTGACTGCGGCCTTTATTCATATGCTGTACCGCTTCACTTACTCCTTTTTGAAGACTGTCAATCATTTCATGAATTTCTGTAGTAGATTGCTGAGTTCTACTTGCTAATGATCTGACTTCGTCGGCAACAACAGCAAAGCCTCGGCCCATTTCTCCAGCTCTGGCAGCTTCAATCGCGGCATTTAAAGCAAGTAAGTTAGTTTGTTCGGCAATGCCTTTTATGACATCTAATACTGTGCCGATGTTGTCGCTATTTTTTTGTACCTTCATAATAACCGTTGAGGCGGCATCAATATCATCCGCTAATATTGATATAGACTTCATGGTTTCAAAGACAACTATATTTCCTAAATTGGCTTGATTATCAGCTTCTTCAATATCATTGGCTGATGAACTAATATTTATTTCAACTTCATGCACCGTAGTAGACATTTGATGGATTGCTGATGCCACCAGTTCTAATTCAGTATTTTGTTTGATAACAGCTTCATTTGTTACTTGTGAAGACTCTTTTAATTCACTTGACGAGAGTGATAGCTGATCAGAACTTTCTCGAAACTGGATGACAAGTATTTGTATTTTTTCAATAAAAATATTAAACCAGTGAGCTAATTCTCCAAGTTCGTCTTTACTGTTGGCACATAGTCGTTGACTAAGGTCGCCTTCTCCTTGGGCAATACCTTGTAAGGCTATTACTATCTGTTTGATTGGCAGGGTAATAGTTTTTTGAATCATCAAAGCTAAACCAATTGAAAGAATAGCGATACATAAACAAATAAAGAAGGTAATTTTATACAAATAAGCTATTGCGTCTGAAACTTCACTTAAATCTAGCTTCAGGTAGATATACCCCAAAACTTCTTGTTCTTGACTTAAGATTGGTTCAAAAATATTTAACGTATTATGCTGAATAGTTATTTGTGTTTCTTTAGGAATAACTGGCATTGATGCTGGGAAGTTACCAGCACTACCCAAACGTAATTTTTCATTAACATCACCATTCCATTGATACCAAGAAAAAGGTTTTTTGTTGCCATAATAAACCACTACTTCTCGGATATTTGGGTTAGCTTTAAGGGATTTTAGCGCATTGTGAGCAAAGTTAAGATCGGAAAAATCAAGTGCTGTAGCAACGGTTGTACCTGTTATGCTAATGATTGTTTTGCTATCGGTAATTATCTTTTGGTTAATTCTTTCTTTTTCAATTTCAGTGATGACTGTTACAGCAATGATTGTTGAAATAATACTGGTTATTGCTACCCCTAGAATTATTCTCCACTTGATTGATAGTTTCATCAGGTATTCCTTAAATAATTTTCATCAAACACTTAGTGCTATTAATATGTTTGTTTGCATTATCTAAGCCATCCTTATTATACTGATTAATAAGGACTTTATTTTTTTGTCGGAAGTTTATTTCTCATAGTGTTTGAATGGTAGAATATTAATACCGATTAATGATGCTGTTCAGCTTTATTCAATCGTATTTTATTGGTGATACCACGTTGTGATTACGTTTCAATCTATCGTTCGTTACAGTTATAAATTATCTTACTGCTTTCTAACTTTAAGCAGAGTTTTCAATATGCCTATCTGATTGCTTAATTTTGATATTTAGTTGGTATAGCCGCGTCACCTAAACACTTATTGTTTGGAAAAATTTTGTACTGACAATAAAACTTACCATCATCATCTCTACTTGTTAGCCCTCTGATAAGAATAAACCCATGCTGATATAAACAATCGACAACATCTTGAGGCATTGAAACAACAAAGATACTAACTACCTTTATTAACTCTTTTTTTGCATTGAAGGCGTTATCCCAGTACCATTTTGTGGTGAAGATTTCTTTCTCATTTTTAGGTCTATATGGTTTGCCTGATTGCGGGTCATGCGTGATTGGTAGTGAAATGTGCCAATCATCTTTAGCAAGTTCGCTCATTGCATTATCAAATCTTGTTTTTGGGCTTAATTCGAAATTTTGTGACATATTTTTTAGCATCTTAAATTCGTTAAAAATTTGATTAAACAAAGCTGCTAAGTCGGCACTTCTACCTTCAATGGCATATAGCTCTATAAGGTTATCAATCTCGGTTGCTATAGATCTTGGATAGCGTTTTTGCTTCTTGGCTTTTTTTAGCCATTTCCCTAAAAAGATATTTTCACCGACAGATCGATAAGTAACTTTGCCGATGTATTGCTCTGAGGTTAGTGCGATTAAACCACCTAAAATTAAATTATAGAGATCGGTTGATTTGTTAAATTGTAGTTCTTTCATTGATGTCGATTTTTTTGGCTATTGTGTAATTAGATAAACCTCACTTAAGCGAATATCAAGCCAATTTTTACGTATAACTAACCAACTGATAACTAAATGAATATTTGTTTTTTTCAAAACGAATATGCCATCTAGTGAGTACAATTATTCTCATGTTTATTTTTTAATGGGTAGATTTACTCCTATGTTTACTGAGTACGTCTTTTGCTACCGATCATATGTTTTAACAAATAATGGAATATCAGGTGTTGAACTGGATGGTGGATGGTATATTTTGGAAGATAAAATGCTCTATATTTTACATGAAGGAGTTAAAAAAACTGAGGCACTCTATGTCCCATAGAGCCATAGAGCCATAGAGCCATAGAAGTAAGAAGTTTATGCCAGCTGTATGAGCGGAAATTTTCTTTAGTTACATATGGTTTTTATGCCTCCTGAACATATTAAGTAGTAAAATAGAGTTTTATTAAGGTTAACCGTCGTATCTAAGTGAGCATAAATTATGATGATTTAAACTGACAAATTAGGTAAAGGTTGATGCAATATCTGACGTTTTTAATTTACCCAGAAACTAGTAGTAGTAGTAGTAGTAGTAGTAGTAGTAGTAGTAGTAGTAGTAGTAGTAGTAGCTTCTTGGTAAACCTAGTGAATAACCTATTAAGATCACTTAATGCAAACACTTTTATTTTGCTAATTTTTGTTGTTATACATTTTATCGAATCCAGGGATTCGAGTCTCCCAAATTGGTACTTTAACACCGACTACTTCTTTAAGTGTTTCGATAAATAATCTGGTTTTTAAGGGCGAATTTCGATGCGGATATACAGCATAAAATTTCCCGTAATCGGCTAAATTGATATGTGTCATGATTGGTATAAGCTTGCCTTCTAGCACCTCATTTTCAATCATTTGTGCCGTTGTTACTGTGAGCATTTCCCCAGCTAGGGCAGTATTGATTAGCATTTCAACTTCATTAACCTTATAAGCGGTATTTAACTGAATAAATGCCTCATTTCCTGTGTTATCAAGGTATTTAATTTTATCAATCAATAACCCCTGAGCTGAATATACCACAGCAGGTAGGCTTTCTAGCTTTGGTATTGTGTTTGGTTTACCTTGTTTTTAGATACTTATCTTAGTCGTAAAATAGTTACATAAATTCGTAGTGACGCAATTTTTGTCGCTGCACTGACTACCTTAAGAGGAAGATTAAAATGAAAAAATTGATAATAACCCAAGAAGCTGGCGTAGCTACTGTGTTAATTAAAAACCCACTTGTAAATATTTAACGAATGATTTAATTAACGAGTTAAACGCATTTATTCTGTCATTAAAAGATGACCGCGAAACTAAAGTTGTTGTTTTTAAGTCGTTTCATGAGGCATTTTTTATTGCCCACTTAGATCTTAATGTTATTAACGGTACTTCAGGTGGACAAGCAGCATCGATAGAGTTTAATCATATGATTACTAATATCAAAGCGATGAAGCAGCTTTCTATTGCCGTAGTTGATGGGGTGGCTCGTGGTGACGGTAATGAGTTTGTTATGGCGTGTGACTTAGCTTATGGCACTGAAAATTCGGCTTTTGCTCAACCAGAATTATATATTAACATTCCAACGGGCGGACAAGGCGCAGTACAGTTTGCTCGCCGTTTAGGAAAAGGTAAAGCACTTCAAGCATTGCTAACAGGCGCTGATTTTACCGCACAACAAGCTGAAACTTTAAATATCATTACTCAGTTTGTTGTTAAAGCCGATCTTGATGCATTTCTAGCGCAATTATTATTAATTATTGTTGGTTGGGAGATTCGCGACATTGTGATGTATAAAGAAATCATTGCCGCTTCGATCAAAGATGAAGTTGTCGGCACAGAACTTGAGTTGCGATACTTTTTAGAACGAGCGAAAGAAGAAAAAACACAAGCCATCATTGCAGCATTTCTTAAACATGACGGCCAAACCGAACGCGAAGCTAAAGACATGCAAGGAATTTTTGTTGATACAGCTGCAGAGCTCCAAAATAGAGTTGAATCACAAAAACAGTGTGGCAACTTCAAAAAGTAGATTGCCTCTATTTTATGTAAACCGCTTTTCATTGAAATAAATAATAGTTAAAACTGCAATGTTGTTGATCAGTAATAGGTGTTAAGTTCAAGGTAAACTTATTCAGACTATGACTTTCCAACGCCTTGCTAAAATAGATTACTTAAATATAAGTAACCTATTTCATTCGGTTTATAGCTAAGTATATAATTAAGCTGCTAAATCTTGTGGTTTTGAGCTATTTAATTCCAGTAAATATATTTGCTGGGTTTTTAACTTTTTGCCCCTTGTTTGCCAAATAGCGCCACATATTATTAGTAACAAAATACCCGCTAAGCTGTAGTAAATAGCATTATCAAGTGCCATTTTTTGTGTGGTTTGTTTTTCTAATTTTTGCCCTTCAACTTTTTGTTCAGCGTTTTCTGTCTGGCTAGAAGATTGACTTTGTTGCTCAGCAAGTTGTTGATTATTCATTTCTTGTTGTGCTTTAGCGTTTGCTGCCATGGCTTCCATAGTTTTTGCCACCAGTGGCGCTAAACCAAAGCCTTGGGCAAGTTCATTAACATGGGCTTTTACCGCATCATTTAGAATGACTAAGTCATTGTTATTCACCACATCAATATATTGCTCAACAAGTTGTTTTAATCGCTCAGAGTCAGCTTGCCAATAATCTTTACGTTCAGCTTCGAGCATTCTCTCCATCATACGAGCAAAGGCGGCGGGATTAATTTTTTTGAACCATTCATCAAGCTCTAGCGCTAATTTGTCATTAACATAAATATCCATGTACTCGTCCCATTGATCGTTCCTGATCAAATTAGGGGCAACTACCTGCCAACCGAAAAAGTTATCCATTTTCGACGCTAATGATACCGCACCAGAGTAACCTTCTTTTTGTAACTCTTTTATCCAACGAGGATGAAACATACGGGTGCGTAATTCTTTGGCAAGAAATAAACCTGCATCTTCGGCTTTCGAATTTTTAGCATCACGCAAATTAGCGACCACCATATCAGGGCTTTTGCCATCAATATTGCGCACTGCTAAACTTAATGAGCCGAAATACTCAAAAGGGTCGTCTGAACTTAACATACCAAACAGGTTTGAAGAGCGGGCAAACATGGCAATATCTGTGCCTGACAACTGTTTGGCATAAAGTTGTACTTCTTTACCTTGATTATTCGCTGCTTTTTGTCCCCAACGCGTATTGTCTGCACCAAAGAAGTAGCCCATTTTACCCAGGTAAGTATCCGATATTTTTTTATCCGTTTCCCAAGTATCACTAGCCCATGCGGCATCATCAACCCCTGTACCATAATCGCCTGATTGATTCGAAAAAAGACGAATAGTCGATAAATATTCTGCTTCCTTCTCTTCTACACCTTCAGCTAATAGCTCAGCTTTAACTTTTTGGCTATTTTTCCAAATAGAGTTGTTGTCTTCTTTTAAAGTGGCGACTTGATTGACTGCTTTTGCCAACATCTGCATCACATTTGGAAATGCATCGCGATACAAACCGGTTGCTGATATAACGACATCAACACGTGGGCGTTTTAATTCACTGTATGGAATAATTTCGGTGCCAATAACCCGACCACTTTTACTCCATTTTGGTTTAACGCCCATGGCGTATAATACTTGTGATTCAAGAACCCCATAGTGACGCATCGTTTCAATTGACCATAATGAAAATGCCATTTTGTCAGGGTAGCTTTGATGTTTTTGGTAGTAGTTTGCAATCATTTCTTCGGTAAGCTCTTTACCTTGCTCAAAGGCCGCTTTAGTAGGAACACGAGAAGGATTAAAACCAAATAAGTTATAGCCTGTTGATAACGATTCAGGGTGACGTATTGGATCCCCACCAGATTTAACCGGGATATATTTTGCGCTAAGAAAATCTACCATGGCATCGAGTTCATGGATGTCAGCCATGCTCTTATAAAGCTTTTTACCGCGTTCGATATCGGCTTGTAACGATTCAGAGAGTTCAGCTAATGGCACAGGACGTTTGACTGATTGATCCGCAGCGCTAATTATATAGTTTTTAATGGTTAAATAACCCGATAAACGCGTAATATCATTTTCTTGTGGTTTTTCAGAGCCAGTGGTTTTATCTTTTTCCGGAGCTTTATCATGGTTATTTTCATGGCTCTTTTCATGATAAGTATGGCTATGAGCAATACTTTCATCACCCTCTTCATCATCTTGTTTTTCACTGACTAAACTATCTCTGTAATGCTCATGCTCGAATTCACTTGCACGTTGAGTAAAGTCATTTCCTAACATTTGTACTAAGGTCGATATGGTGAGTGGTTGCTCAGGAATGTGACCAAAAGTATGTAAACCCAATGGCTGATTTGCTGTTGCTAATGCTTCTAAATGAATATGAAGCGCATCAATAAATTTATCGAACTCTTGGTCAATGCGTGCCTGTTCCCAACCGAGATCTTTACAGATGTTGGTCTCGAAACATAATTTGGCAAGTTGTGTGGCGGTTTTTTGCTTTACGCCACCTTGATCAAGCTGTTTATATTGATGCATCAATTCGTGTAAATTGCGTATTTCACCTTCTAAACCTGCGGCAGCAAAAGGAGGGGTCATATGTGAAATAACCGTTGCACGTCCGCGTCGTTTGGTTTGCATTGCTTCACCAACATCATCGACAATAAAAGGGTAAACGATGGGGGTATCCCAAACTGCTAAGTTACCTTGGTCGTAAATTGATAAACCACGCTCTTTACCGCCTAAATACTCTTGAGAGCCATGTGTGCCCAAGTGAACAATGGCGTCTGATTGCCAGTACTCACGAGCATAAAAATATGCAGCAAGGTAGAAATGGTTAATGGGAACTAGGCCTTGATGATAAATCATGTTTTCGTCATTTTTGCTATCAGAACGAGGGGGTTGACGCATAATTAGCATATTGCCATTACGAATACGAGGCAGAATAAAAAAGTCCTTACCGTCTTTTTCTACTGCCATAAAGTTATCTTGAGGTTTGCCCCAATGATCATTTATTTTTTGCGTTAGCTCAGCAGGTAAAGTATTAAACCAAGTCAGATACTCATCAATAGGCATCAGCTCTGCTAAGTCATTGTCTAATAATTCGGTTAATTGATAATCGCGATAGAAAGGATCTAGAATTTTTTTTGCGTTAGCAATTAGGTATTCAGCGTCTCGCTCCGCGGTATTATAACCTTCATTAGCTAGACGTTGACTAATGGCTTCGATACTTTCAGGAATATTCATAAATGATGCACCAACATCTTTGTCGCCCCAAACAAATACAGTTAATTTTTTATCTTGGTTGGCTTTGTATTTTAAGTTAACGACATTAATCGCTTTATTTACTAAATGCTCTAGTTGGTAGTCGATAACTTCAACATTTTGGTCACTCATATTCATCGCGGCAACAATCATAGGATCAATAACACCAGCATTTTCTGGCAAGACCAAAGTGAAGGACATCATATTTGCACTGATCCCTTGTATGTCATTTTCCCACGCTTTTTTATCGCCAGAGTAATAAGTCATGGCATGCATTACCGGTACATTAAATTTTTCAAATTCAACTTTACGTTGATTAGCCCAATGAATATTGCGAAAGCTGATAATCAGGTCGACATCTGTTTGCATTGTAGTTGATTTGTCATGGCTATTTTCATCGCTTTTCTCACCAGCTTTAGGTAATTGTAGCAAATGGCTATAATCACCACTTACTGGACTTAGCTCAAAAAAGAATGGCACAACGTAGACGCCTTTTGCTTCCAGTTGTGCAATAGTCGCATCAATTAACTGTGTTTGTTCAGACTCAATTAGTGCTCGTTGCAGCAATACTGCAATTTTAGCTTGCTGAGGTTTTACTTGGCGTAGCTTTTTATATGCTACTAAGTCGTTAACGATTAAGTTTGGCAGGCTAGGGTGATAAATACCTTGTTGAGGAAAAATAATTGGTGCAGGTACTTTGGTTATGGCTTGTGCCTCTGAGTTTTTAAGCTTGGTTTTAACAAAGTTTACTGAGATATACGACAACATGTTGTCTAGGTTTCGGCGTCCGGCATTTACCCAATAATCTTGTAAAGTACTAGCAGTATCGGTACTTAAACCTTTATTGAGCTTTTCATTGTTTAAATAGTTGAAGGCAACGACAGTCGTATTTACTTTAGTTATTTCACTGGCGTAATTATCAAACGCAGCACTGGCTTCTCTTACGGATACTGCATCAAGTATGACTAAGTCATATTGATTAAAAAGTGTGGTAAGTGCGCCGGTTTGATTCGTTTTTTCTAATAAGGATTTTGATGATTTTTGGGCTATGTGCCAGCTTGTATTTGTTTTTTTATCGGCAACTTTTTTTAATAGTGTGATCTTAGCCGTGTTGGTATGAGCGGTACTGACAAATAGTACGTTTTGTGTGTTTTTTGTTGGGGTAGGTACTATTTCGGTAGTTGTCGAGGCAGCAAAAACATTGCTGATAAGCGCAATGATGCTGAATAATAATATGGAAATTTTCATTAAAGTATTTTTCATGTGGTTAATATCGCTACTCTTTTACGTAAATCATGCTGCCGTCTGCCATTTCATAGGCAGTACCCGCTTTTTTACCTGTTCCTGCCCCTGTTTTTCCGTCACTTTTAAAGCTTTCGATGGTATTGCCTTTTTTAACAATAATTTCCATATTATCTTTACCAGCATTTTTAATGACAGTGACATCTTCGGCAAGGAAGGGGTTTAAAGGGTTTTGTGCTATGGCAATTAATAAAGCAGCAATAAGTACTAAAAACACATCAACTAAGTTGACGACAGACAATGCTGGATTAATGCCTTCATCTTCATCAAGCAGCCTCATAATCTTTCTCCACTGCTTGCACAGGTAAGGTTGTTTCTTGAGTAGAAGTTAAGTGAGGTTTATTGGTGATTAACGGCATCAATGCTACTAGCTCTTCAACCATCCAGCGCTTTTTAACCGAGGCAATCCAAAAAGTGATTGAGGCGATCACTAAACCAAAAATAACAGCAGAAAATGCGACGATAAGATTTTCACTGATACCTTGTATATTCCCGTCAGCTAAGCTTTTTAGTGCCGGTCCCATGGGGATCATGGTAGCGATAAGACCTAACATGGGGGCAAGTCGACTAACATTACGAACGCCTTCAAGTTCTTTTAATGCCGCAACATCAAGCTGGTCTTGACTTATATTAGGCATTTCATTGGCTAGGCTTGCTATTGGATAACCGTTCAATATTAATTCACTGCTACTGCCTAACTTGCCGTTCAGTAATTGTATAAAGGATTTATAGTGACGTCGACGTTGCATTGTTTGTGTAAAAAATTGCCCGGTAGCAAATAAAGAATAAATAAATAGTAGCGCTATTAGACACAGTACGGGGGCCATAAAAAGGTCTGACATCTGGTACATGATTTGTTCGATCTGGGAGATCATAATATTTTCCTAGAAGGTTCTACTTATAAGTGATGGGGGACGAAACAGGGACTCAAGGCGCAAGGGAAACGCACCTTGAGTATGAAGCTTATACTGATTGGTATTATATCTTTCGATTAATTTCCAGTGACACCAGCAAGTTCATTAACTTCGTCTGCTCTGAAACTGATATAGCCAGAAGAACCGTCAGCGTTATAATAGCTAGTGAGTTGTAGTTTATGAGTTTTAGTTGAGGTTTTGATTAAATAAACATCAAATTGCGACCATAATAAGTGTCCACCATTTAAGCCGTATTGGTACCAAGGGGTGCTCTCGAAGGCTTTAACACTGTAACTATTTTTTTGTAAACCATAGTAAGCAACAGCGGTTGGATCGATAGCATCGTATTTGTTATCAAAATCATGCATAGCTTGAGCGTCATCAGTAATGTTGATGGTAAAATCAGCACCCGTTTTATCGGCCGCACAAGGGAGGTTTATATCCCAAGCATCAGTCATGGTTACTTCTTGATTAGTATCAAAATCAATGTAAACGTGAGTTACATCACCTGAACAGGTTAATGCTGCATCGATAACAAGATCTTGTTCTGCGGAAAATGCTACGTCAGAACTACCTTGATAAGCCGTCTTTAAGGTTATTTGTCCAATACCTCGACCCGCTGTAATGATGTTTGTCGCTCTAAATTTAGTAAACGCATCATCTGAGTTGGCGATAAAGTACTTAGTCTCCGCTGCGGTAACAACATGAGTCGTTGAGTTATAGTCGTAAAATCCTTCAATAATATTTGAAGTCACATCGCCAACAAACTTGGTTTCATCAGCAGGAATATCACTGGTTTTTATCGCTAAATAATCATCCAGTTCAGTTTCAGCTGTTGCGGCAATAAAACTTGCTGCAATCGCTTTGCCATCGGCATCGAAAAAGTCACTATTAGTAGCAGTAGAGTATGCTTTAACGGCATTATCGCTGTGTTGATTTAAGTAAACACCGCTGCGTTTAAAAGCAATATCCCAAACGGTATTCGTTTCGGCTTGCTCCGTTGTTAATTCGACAACCGTTTTGTTATCTAAATCATAATAAACAAACACTGGCTCACTAACACTGCCGGTACTATGTGGTCCGCTAATACCCCCTTGTACAGGTGCCGAAGGGGCTGGTTTTAGTTCTGGGTCTGGTGCAGTATCATCATTTGAGCTACTACCGCCACAGGCGGTTAATAAAACGCAAAGTGCTAAGCTGCTTAATTTAAAATTATTATAAAAACTTGTATTTACTTTCATGTTGTTCTCCGAGATTATCTTAAAATTGGTAACTAATGCCAGCACTGATGGTGCGGCTACTAACAGGCCTTGCATCAAATAAATTTTCGCTATTGGCTGAAGGGCTTTTATGTTCGTCAAAAATATTGTCGACACTCATACGCCACGATAGGTTTTCAGTTAATACTTGGTTTAATACTGCATTAACTGTGGTGTAAGCGTTGTTTTCAATACCTTGATAACTATCAGGTACAGCTTCTCCAGCTTGATAAACCGCATAGGCAATCAGCTGCATATCATAAATATCAATATCGTAAGTAATGTTGAATTTTACTTGATGGCGTGGACGAGAAAGTAAGCGCTCATTGTTTTCATCTTCACTGGTTAAGTAGCTATAATTTAATTGTGTTTTCCAATGCTTGAACGTCAATTCCGTACTAATATCAACACCGGATATTTTTGCTTCGCTAATGTTTTGATATTGATAAATGGTTAAGCCTGTTTCAGCTGACTTCTCTGGATCAATGACTGAATCAATTAAGTCTTTAGTTTTGGTATAATGCACACTGATATCACTGCGCAGGTCGACAGAATTTTCAGCAAGTGTGGTATCAAAGGTTAAGCTCGAATTAAATGAATCTGCGGTTTCAGGCTTAAGGTCTTTATTGCCTAAAACCATATATCCGAGTGCGCTGTGGTCAAAAACATAAAAGCGCTCTTTTAAATTAGGTACTCGGTAGCTTTGACCAATTCCGGCACGCCACTGTAATTTCCCTTTACCCAGAGTAAAATTTTTCATGCCGCTAAGGCTTAATGCATTATGCCAACCAAAGTCTGAATCATATTGACTGCGCATGCCTGCTAACACTTGATAATCGGCCTTTATCCAATTACCTTGGATAAAGGCTTCAATGCTTTCACTGCTTTCATTATCAATTTCAATAATATTTGATCCAGGCTTATTTTGATTAAGTTTGTCAGCGTGAACAACCCCGCCAGTGACTAGTTCAATACTGTTTAATTGAAAGATTTTTTGGCCATTAATTTCTGATAAGATAATGTTGGTATCACGTAAACTATTGGACTGACCGCTGGTTTCTTGATGATTAATGTATCTGGCATTAACTTGCCAAGGAGCTTTGGGATTATCAGTGCTCTTTAACCCCAGATCTATTTGTTGTTGATCAACGTCGGTTTGGTAATAGATAACCTCACTCTGTCCAGGGATTGTTGAGCTATCACGAAGCTTTTTATCACTTAGCCATTGATATTTTATAGTAGTTTCAAGGGTTTCATGCTCTTTACTGGTACTTAAGGTAATGAATTTTTTTTCGACGCTTGCGGCGTCTTGACTAACCGTAGTGCTATCATAATCATACCCTTGATCATCGATTAGCAATGCATTCAGCTGAGTGCGCCAGTCTGAAAAGCTTTCAACCGCATGTATTTTAAAGGTGTGATTAAGGTCACCATCATTAATAGTGTTACCTTGATATTGGCTAACATCGTAATCAAGTTTAAGCGCGGAGCCGTCCGTTTTTTGGGTAATAATGTTAATAACACCGCCCATAGCTGAGCTTCCATACATGACTGATGCTGCACCACGGATAACCTCTATTTGGGCAATATTATTGGCAGGTATTTGGTCTAAATCTGCTGATGAACCAGTGGGGCTTATAATTGGCTGACCGTCAATTAGTATTAGCACATGGTCGCCCCCGAACCCTTGCATTTGTATATTGTAGCCATCTTTAACACTGCGTTTTACCACAATACCGGGAATATAGTTTAGCGCTTGAGCTAAGGTGCCTTGACTGATTTTGGCAATAGTTTCACCGTCAATAACATCCACTAATACTGGAGAATCACTTAATAGTTTCGCGGTACGAGTTCCGGTAACAACTATGTGTTCTTTATCTGTTGGATCCGATGAGGCTTTTGCTGAGGTAAAAATAGCTAAAGCTAATATCAGGGTAGAAAGATAATCTTTTGTATACATCTTTAATAATACGAACCTAAATGAGATTGATTCGTATTATATGTCATAGGTAAGGTATTGCAACTTAATTTTTAGTGAAGGATTGAAGTCGAACCAGAGGATTTCAATATTTGTCACAATATTTTTTTGTGGAAACAATTTGCCTTAACTACGAGGAAATAACTTTAGTTAGGTCACTATGACAGCCTAAAATTCATAAAACACATGACAGTATAAATTTATGTATGTTATCTGTTCGCTAGATTAACTTCATTTTTGGCCAATATTCAGTCTCCAATAGAGAAGCAATGAATGTGCTATGTTTTATGATTTGGCTGTTAATTCCTTTCTATACATCTCAGATGGCTAGATTATTATCTAGCCATCTACCTAAACGTTAGTCGAGTTAATTAAGTGCTGGTTAATTTATCTTGCGTTTTGAGTTCGAAATCGCTGGCGTCATGACGTTCATGTAACTGTTCGTCTAATTCACCCCAAGTACGGTTGACCATTATTCCACGTTTAACTGCCGCTCGTTTGCTAATTTCTTCAGTCCAACGTGTAAGATGTTTATACTCATGGGTTTGTAGAAATTCAGCGGCTTCATAAACTTTATTTTGCATCAATGCGCCATACCATGGCCAGATAGCGATGTCGGCAATCGTATATTGAGCGCCACACATGTATTTATTATTTGCTAAATGTCGGTCGAGTACGTCAAGTTGTCGTTTTACTTCCATGGTAAAACGCTCTATCGGGTATTCAAACTTTTCGGGTGCGTAAGCGTAAAAATGACCAAAGCCGCCACCTAAATAGGGACCACTACCGACTTGCCAAAATAGCCACGATAAACATTGCGACTTGATTAAAGCCTCTTTAGGTAGAAAAGCATCAAACTTCTCTGCTAAATACAGTAATATCGCGCCAGATTCGAACATGGGCAGTTTATTTTCGCCACTCTTGTCACCGCTAGTATTAGCAGAAGTATCTACCAAAGCGGGAATTTTAGAGTTGGGGTTTACCTCGACAAACCCTGAGCCAAATTGATCTCCTTCCATGATTTCAATTAAATGTGCATCGTATTCGGCTTCTTTTATGCCTAACGCTAATAATTCTTCCAATAGAATAGTAATTTT
>MAAB01001492.1_pt1 | contig 20143 bp, 9 predicted proteins | sample 1115991 | NCBI WGS metagenome assembly MAAB01 (sample SAMN04961124, study PRJNA320927) | seawater metagenome | isolation source: sample BD02T18 sea water enriched with oil for 18 days | place: USA:Gulf of Mexico | collected 2013-07-27
CTATTTCGGAAATAGTTCCAAAACGATCGGTTCAAAGCGAAAGGAGTGATCGGTTAATCCCGAAATCAATGATCGGATAATACCGAAACGGGTGATCGGTTCAGGCCGAAGCATGCAACAGCTACAAGCTGTTATTCAAAGCTTAGGAAGGTTAAAAGAAACCGATGGTGAATCGATTTTACAAACTATTATTGAAACCGTAAAACAGAACTTTCAGGTAACAGTCGAAGTGCCTACACCTTTTGTCCCCATGGAAACTAAAGGTGTTACTCGAAGTGACTCAATTAGTAGAATGCTTCCACAAGAGGCAATTTTACTTGGCCATCCAATATTAAAGAAACTCTGGCATGCAAAACGTGCCGAGCATGCATTAATTTCATATGCTGTAGAGGGTACTGATTTACAGACAATTGCAAAAGAGCGTGAAATTAAAGTTGAACGACAAGAAGAAGGAAATAAAAAACGCAAAAATAGAGGACCGATTATTATTTGTCTTGATACATCTGGTTCTATGAAAGGTACGCCCGAAAACATTGCTAAGGCACTCGTATTAGAGTGCCTAAGTGAGGCATCCAAAACAAAACGCGAGTGTTATGTTTATCTATTTGGTTCAGAAAATGAAGTCACGGAACTAGAACTAAATGCGAATACTGAAGGTTTAGATCGGCTCATTAGCTTTTTATGTATGTCTTTTGGTGGAGGTACTGATGTTGAAGGGCCATTAAGACAAGCATTAAATAAATGTAAAGAAACAAAATGGCATAGTGCTGATATATTATTAGTGAGTGATGGTGAATTTTCGTATAAAGATGATTTGGCACAAAAAATTAAGCGAAGAAAAACTAGCCATGCTTTGTCAGTACAGGGCTTATTAATTGGTAGTCATAGCTCTGCAATGAACCGTATATGTGATCCAATGCATCATGTTAAGTCTTGGGTTGATTTAATGTGATTTGGTAAATTCAGGCTTATGTGCGCCTCTGTATAGTTTCAAAACGTCTAAAGTAGTGGCTAAAATTAGTTGGGCCACTACACTTAGATAAACTCCGAACCTAAAGCTTGCCCTGCCTCTGATTGACACTCTCTCCAACGTTTAATTAAAGTTGCAACACATGGATTTCCAGCTAACTGATTTACCCGAACCCAGTCAACATCAACCAAAGCTGCAATTAATTCCGGATTAAAGTTTCCTTGAAGACTGTGCCACTGCCTAATACTTGGTTGTCTAATAATCTTTGATTTAGGGGAGGCTAAACCACCTACAATAAAATAATGTTGCTCTTCGTCGTACCACAAACGCTGTATTCCCGGTACATTTCTTAGCCACCCTTTTATGTCTTTAAGGGGAAGCTCAAGTACGCGGCTTAATAATTCATCCCAAGCACCAATAAGTTGAGTATCAGCTCTTTCTTTCTTTTCACTTTCTGGAAGGGATAAGTTCTTATCTATTCGCCATTTTTTAAATACTAACTTTTTAATCTCCCTATATAAGCTTTCCTCATTACCTGCTAACAATAGCTCTCTTAGCGTGTTATTCCAAAAAACAAGTAACTTATCCAATTCACCTGACAACTTAGTAGCAAGACTCTTTTTTAGTGTTCCTTCTTCAACTAATTCATAAATAGATTGCTCCAATGAGTCTTTACTAGGGAGTAGCCACTTTCCTAATTTCAAACTTATTTCTTGCTTATTAAGAACCTCTTTTACTTCGCTCAGTCCCAATGGCAGCATATGAGGAGTATCATACTTAGGATCTTGAAACATAACAGATACTCCAGCATTTTTTTCTATGACGAACGTTAGTCTTCGAGAAAATCGTACTAGCTTTTCAGCAGGACTGCCAAAGCCCTGCATAACAACTTCAGGTCTATAGTTATAAGGCCATTCCTTCTGTAATGATGCTAATAACGATGCTACCGATAGTCCATATTCTTTCAATACACTATCGCATTTTGAAACCTTTTCAGGTGTTGATGGATCAAACGGTAATAAAATAGGTCTATCAGATTTAACTGTAAACAAGTAACCATCGGTTATTACAACTAGGTTTTCATTTAAGAAACTGGCTTGTTCTGGCAGAGACTGAGTTATTGTTGTATCACTATTTAAAAGTAAACTTTTTAATTCTAACTCTTTGACAACAATCTCAGCGTTTCTCAATAAAGCACTTTTATTATCTTTTGTTTCATATTCCTCTAGGCTGTACTCAAAATAAGTTGAATCAGTTTGAAGAATTAAAAATTCTTTCCCTGTTTCTTTATCTGTTTGTTGAACAAGCAGATTATCTACTACTGAATCTGAGGATAAGTCATGTGGGTTTACATTAATATGCTGACAAGCAACCTTACGCCTTAAACCTATGGTTAATGGGTATCTGTCATCAACAATATTTGGTTTTTGATCCAATAAAATTAAGATTCGTTGAGTAGAGTTAAACTCATATGTATTTATATTTTCAGGATTTACTTCTGACAATAATGTTAATTGAGAACCCAAGCTTTTTGTATCTAATAGTGATTGTAATTTAGCCACGATATCTTTACCTGATATCGATTCTGAAATTCGAAGATCAATAACATCAATATTTTTTTCTAGATTTAAACTAGAAAATGAAGATTTTTTCTTATTACTTTTATACTTAGTATTCAACGGAAGTGGCTTTAGGTTTAATACCTTTGCCTTAAGATTAAAACCATAGTGTGAAGCTTCTCGAATAAATTCATCTTGTATTGGCTTTAAAATCCATGGCCAACTCTTTTCAAAGCCTCGCTTAGAAGAAACATCAATAAAAGCTCTTTGGGTTCTTTTATTCTTATTCTTTTGTATTTCTCGATACACAGGACCAGCAGGCTTTTTAGTATGTTCAGGCACCCAACGCATTAATACCTTTTTATCTTTATAAATCCATAAGGATGACTTACTTCCAGCAATACTATTTAAGTCATCCACTTCTCTTAATGGTAGGTTTTCATGGAACAATACAATTTCTGTGGCGCTTCTGTTCTTTAACATCTGAGTCCGACAATCTAAACTAATAGAATTAATCCCAGCACCTGATTTACCTCGCCAGATGTCAACCTGCAAAATCGGTCTACCAAGAGTATGACTTCCAACACAATGAGCACCAAAAGCTCTAGTTTTACGCATAATTAAACGGATCCAAATTGGGTTTAATTGAGGTGCATACTCCACTTTAAGTGCCATCACCTCAATTCCATCGCTGTTTAAGATCCTTGGAGGAATATCTAATTCATTATCCACAGCAACAAAAAGACCAAATTGCCCCTGGTGGCTTTTCATCAAGTATGGATAAAACTTATCTGAAAGTTGATCATCTAGCTGGCTCTGCCACTCCTTCCACCTATAGCTTTTTGACAGCACATAATGATAAACAACTAAGGATTTAGCTTTACTTACATCAATTTCACTATCGACATAAGTCATATGAGATAATGGGAGATGTCCTGACACCACACTTTTATTTATTGATTTCATAATTCAATTTGATCCTTAGCTTCACTTTCAATAATACGTACTAACTGTTCAAAACCTAAAGTGTATTGCTCAATTGTCTCAGAAGTAATACACCCATCTAAAATAAAAATTGATGATTTTGCTGCTGAAGAACTCTTCAACTTTTCATCAAAACAATGTATCGGCTGCTCAGAAACTCGACCTATAAAGTTAGCAATAACTAATTTTGCATTCTTCCCATAAATAGTTTTGAGTGCTTCAAGCTTTCCAATTAACCCCATTGGCGCAGTTTCGCTCTTCGCCCCATCAGCTAACCACTTTTGATACTTTTCATCAGCGTCATCTAAGGTATTATTCCCCCAAAATTTAGCATCGATAAATAAAGGTTTTCCCTTAACTTTAAAGTCAAACAGCTCAAACGACCTTATATTATCGACTCTAGAGCTTGTTACTATCTGCCTATCACTTAGTAATGCTTTAATAGATTCCTCACCCAATCGGCCTTGCAATAACCTTTGAATAACTTTTGGATGATAAGTATATTGCTCTTCCAAACTATTAGCTTCAGGATAGAAAGATGTTCTATAACCACGCTTGTTAAACCAATCAATAATCACTGGAGACTTACGGATATGCTCATACAAGCGCGTTGGATTAAAATGTATTAATTTAGGCGACTGTTGCTCATTAAAAAACTGCCATGTATCAGGGTCATACCATAGAGTTTTTCTTTTTTTATTTGGGGGGACTTCAATACATGCCCACTGATAAAGCTCACTATTAATACCAAAAACGTTATCTATTGGTTTCCATGCATAATCGAACTGAAGGACAGCTTTTCCAAGCTGATTCCAAATGCTAATTATATTACTTTGATCAATTCCTGATTCTCTCGCCTCCCTTATGCCTTGAACTAATTTTACATCAATTATATTTTCAGCAAGCTCTCCTTTTTGCTGCGGTGTCATTAACAAAGCTAATAAATCTGTTTGTTCACATTCATTTCTTTTAAGTAATTCATCTAGAAGTTGGTTATTCAAATCAGATATTTGATTTTTATTGTTTATATAAACTGGAAGTGATGAAAATTTATTAAGGATATTTGCTAGCTCTTTTGACAAATGAATTTCAACATTTGGAACATGGCTCCATGCACGTTCAATACGTCCAATTTGTTGCTGTATGTCTGATGCAGTATTTTTAATGTAATCAGAGGTGTTTTTATAAATGCTATTTAACTCCGCAATACCTTGGGAGTTATTTTCCATTATAGGGAGGATATATTTTCGATGCTGCTGTCGGGATATTTCTCCAGCCCTCATTAATTTCTCTAGATTTCTCAACTGATACCCAGCATGCGACATATTAACCCCATCATCACTGCCTTCAGATGAAGAAAAATAGAAATGCCTTGATTCTAGTATGTACAAACAAGATAGATCCATCTGTTTCCCAGTTTCAGGAAGTGTAAAATCTAAATTAATTCCATTAGTTGCAGAAGCTGTTTGAGTTAACACTAATACAATTCTGTCACTTTCAAAAGCAGCTTGATAAACATCGTTAAAATGTGATCTTTTTTGGCTTTCTGCTGTTAACAAACACAGAATCATTTCATTACCATGGGCAGTTACTGGGATGAAAACATCTTCAAATCCTGAACAAAATTCATAAGGGATAACTTCTTTAATATGAACTTCTGATTGTTGAAACCAATTAGCCTTTTTTCTACTAAGATTAGCTTCATCTTCAAATAACCACTTTTTGAAAAAGCGAATGGAGTTAACAAAAACTAATTGACCTTTATGCTCAGGTTTCTTTGCCGACATTTCAATTACATGAAGTATATTGAGCAATAAATTAGAACGATGATCATATGTAAATTGTGATATTGGCATTTCATCCATTTGAAAGAATGAATAAGGTAGGCTGTTCATCAATTCATTATCAACTTTATCATCATGCTGTGACAGCTCCTTATCAATGCAAAGTGAAAGAACAGATTTTCTTATGCTTTTTTTAGTCTTCTGAATATGCCGTATAACATCTTTTTGATTAGCTAAATCATCTTTACATGGCAAATATGGAATAGGCTTTTTAAACCATGAATCAGGCCGTTTACCAAATTTATTTCCTAAAAAGCTAGTTTCTTTGTTTCCTGTCCGAGCTTCAGCCATATATTTAATAGCACTTTGCATCCACCTTAAATCAAATGATCCAACAGCCCTTTCTATACATGAAGTAGCCGATAAGCCATAAACTAAGTTTCGGCTGCACAGTGAAACCAACAAACCTTCAGGAGTTGTAGGTAAAAAAGCTCGTTTTATCTGTAACCTCAATGGGTCAATATCTGCATCTGCTGCATTTTGTTTAAGCAACCAATTTGCAAGTCCAAAAATGTTTGCATGGGTATTGGGTAATAAATTACTTTTACGAATAGCATCAAGTTCTGGTAAGTCAGCTCTAGGAAGTGAAAACATTGAAACATTAGGTAAAGCAGTACTGTAATAAGAAGGGCGATAGTCGTTTGCCGAATCAAACAATAACCTACTGAGCTTTGACAAATAATCTTGTGCTTCATCTTGAGATACTGAAATATCAGAGACCAACAAACTAAAGCGTCTTATAAATTGCTCCATAAGGCGAAGAAAATCCCCTACTGGTAAAGCATCAGAAGTAAGTTCTTGGCTAGGTTCTGCAATTCGAACCTCATAACCATGCTCGACCCTTTGCATAGACAGTCGTTCGCTAGTTACTAGGTGATCTGAGCGAAAGAGGTATTGTGTTTTAAAACAACTTTGTTGCTCTATTGGCACCAGCAAAGCCCTAGCGTCAGATAAATTTATTTTTTTTTCTGTTAAAGAGTTTTCTAAATCCTGAATCAACTCACTCAGGCTTGCATAGATTTTAGGTATAGGCTCTACATCAACCAATTTCATTCGCTTGAGTAACCTTTTCCCTCCTTCTAATAACTGTCCTAAGCACTCAGGTGGTTCTTGTACGAGTTGAGCTTGTGACAATAGCTGCTGTAATACATCAGCTTGATAATCAAACTCATCAATGAATATAACGTGCCCAGCCAGATCACCACTAGACATACGAACTTTACTTTCTCCATCATAAAATGAAGAAAAAAGTTTTTGAGTCGTCATAATTAGCAAGTGTTGCTTTTCATCTCTCCAAACTATTCCTGGAAATACTCTTCTTACCCATTTGTTTTTTCTAAAACAAATTAGTCGTTCTTCAGCAGCCTTGTACTGTTCGCTTTCATCACCATATTTTTTATGGTTATTTTTTAATTGTTTCTCCAAACCTTTCATATTAGCAAGCAACAATCGCTCAACATAGGAACATAAACGACCCAGTTTTTCTTCATCAAGAGCAAGGTATTCTAAAGAAAAGTTGGGACCAGCCTTCATTCGCTCTATCCTGGTAGCCACTTGTTTAATTTTCTTACATGAACTAATCAATTGTTCTTTAGTTTCTTGCTTTGAAAATAAACCCACCTTATCCATATCCTCGAACGATAAAAATGGACAAGGAAGGTCTGATGCTAGGTAACCATCTTCATGTGGTAACGGCTGCTGTTTTACAGCAGCAACAAGGTTTTCACTTTGCGCATATAAAACACTGACAGTTATTGTAGAGCCATCTGAACTCATTGCTTCTGAAGCATTTTTATAAACTTCGTGTAAAATATTCCAGCGGTGGGTAACAAAAATAGCCTGGTAACCATTTCTACTTATCACTTCAAGAGCAGGAGGTAAATCATCATCATGCCCATGTTGAAATAGGCAACTGGTTTTTCCTCCACCAGTAGGACCTTGGAGCTGGCATAAGCCAGAAATCCCTCTACGGTTTAGGGCTTTATTTTTAGGTGATTGGGCGGCTAAAGAAATAGCTTTAGATAGTGTACTTTCAATAATAGCGTTGTACGAACGCAATGATCCATCGTTCATTTTATACCTCATTCAGTTTCGGGTTATCGAGGTTAAGTTCATCGTGAAAAGTGTAACTTTCACGACATTTCAAATTGTCATTTATATTATTAACTAAATTTTATTTTTTGGTCAATAAATAATCGTCATTATTTTTATGCAGATATATTTTACTAACTCCATGTTCGGTGATTAGTGCTAATTAAGCCTACGACTTTTCATATTTATTAACTCAACCTTGGAGTTCTTTTGATATTTATATGCAAAATAATTCGCACTTTTCCTCTCATGGGTTGATATAACAACCTGAGATGAAGGAAATTCATTTCTCAATAATTGTACAAAAGACGCTAGATTAATTTCATCCATAGTTTGAACAGGATCATCAATTAAAAGAGTTGATAACTTAGTCGGATAAACTTTATTCATTGCCAACATAAATGAAATAACCAAACCTGATAACTGACCTGAACTCATGGTATTCCACGCGTCATGATCATCATTTAAATTTGAGACAAACCTCAAGTACCCATTTTCCCTGTTATTTTCAGCGCTTTGAAGGAAAACCCCGTTACCGTCTGGTCTCGTTTGAAGTACCTTACTGCTATAAATATAAAATGGAATGGCAACCTGTTTGGCTACAATTTTTTCATAATCTTTTATTTGCTTTTTGTATTTATTAAATAAGGATTTAACAACTGATTCTTTAGTTGAGATCACTTTCTTTTGTTTATCTAGGTTAGATAACTTAAGTATCATGTCTCGAAGTTTAGAAGAATTTGAGTGTAGTTCAGTCAAGGCAATATAATTTAAGTCTTGCTTAATATCTTCATTTGAAATGATAACTGTATTATCAACAGTTTTAATTAAATTATCAGTCACAGACAAACCATAAAATTGAAGTGCATTTTTTAACTCATCAATACTTTTTTCTGTACTTACGGCTTTGGCACTATTTCTGATATTTGATTGAAGTTCAGAAAGTTTAATGCGTGCTTCATCTTCGTTTATTTTAGTATTAGCAGCTACTATTGATGATTCAAAATTAATATTATTGACTTTTAACCAACGTTTTATTTTTTGCATCTTTTCCCATCTATCTTCTGTTATTAACTTACTAGATAGTGGGGCTAACAAACCAATATACCGTTGGTATTTATTGATGAAATATAAGGATTTATTAATACACTTTGATATAAATTCATTAACTAAAAAAACTGAAATATCTTCCAGTTTACTCAGGCTGTCTGATTTTAGTCCCTCAAAAACCTTAGTCTGTGATGCGTACTCAATCCAAAGTTGATTGTCAGTTAATTTTACATCACCACAAAATGGGCAACTTACATCAGATTTACCTCCATCATTATTGATATGTGCTTGATATTGTTGTTGTAAAGTTTCTCGACTTTGAGATATTTTATTAAGTATCTGTTGGTATGAGCCTAACTCTTTTTGCAATTTAAAATATTCTTCAATTTTAAGTGCATAATTTGAAACTAAACTTGGAAAATAATCTATAAATTGAGAAAGAACTTCTACTGTTAAGTTTTTAGGAGATTCAGGAAGTATTTTATTAAACGTTTCATACTCATTAATTTTTTTTACTAGCTTATTTAACCAGTTAACATGTTTTTGAATTTTTAAAATATCTTTAAAGCTAGTTAGATTACCAACAAGAATTAGATCCTCAAGTTCTTGTATTCTTTTTTCACATAAGTAATTTAGGAGGTGGTTAAAGTCAATTAAATGATACTCTTGGATGTTATTGTTAATCCATAATACTTCATTCAAAAAAAGTTTATAAATACCAATTTGCTCGTTATTTTTTGGTTCAAACATAGTGATTTTTAATATTTTACCTGTCGGTACAACATCATTCTGATTAACAGAGTGTCCAAATTCACTATTAAAATTTAATTCAAATGCCTTTTTGTCTGTTGACAGCTTATCTATCTTCTCATCGATTTGAGTTAACTTTCGACTTAACTTATTTTTGATATTTTGTAGCTGCTCTTTTTCAGCATTTTGCTTTGTTGTACCAAATAAGTAATTTATTTTCTTATGCCTATCACTTTCGCTGATTTTTAAAAAGTGACACGTTTCTTCCTGCTGAATATAGTTAAATAAATCGAAAGTGTTTTCTAACGCATCATTACCAACAATCTCATTGAGGGACTGTCCTTCCAGGTAATTGAACTGAACATTTCCTGTGAAATCACTCGGCCATTCTTTAAGAATATTCAGCCTTACAGAGCAATTAACAGCCTTATTATCATCTTTAGATGTATTGGGGGGAATAGAAACATTCACAACTACTTTTGTACTATTGTCTTCAATTAATTCTAAAAATATTCGAGTTTCTTTATCTGCTTTATTTTTGAGAAGATGGCTATTTTTTTGCTTTCTATCCGTACTTAAAATACGTCCAATTTTTCCAGTGAAGCATAATTCAATAGCATCAAATAATGTTGTTTTACCAAAACCATTTGGACCATCCAATATCAATAAATCTTTACCGTTAAAATCAACAGTAAAACTACCTTCAAATGATTTAAAGTTTTCTACTCTTAATTTACCTAACTTAATCATTTAACATCCCTATATTCTCAATCCAATTGTCTACAGCTTCATTAGTCGTTAATGCTAGTAAATCAGGAAGCTCTTCTATCTCTTCCGAACTTAGGCTTTCACTTATCATATTATCTAAATCTAACGGCTCTCGCTGAGCCACCGATAATGTAAGAAATGGTAATTTTTCATACAGCTTAGCAATGAAGTCATACTCTTTATCACCAAATGTAACAAACAACTCATATTTTTCTATATTGGAAATTATGGTGTTGCAGTACTCGGATGAATTAACATCAAGTAAACGTTTGTTAATAATGGTATCCAAGTCGTGGTTGGAATAATAAAGAACTTGTTTTTTATAATAATAAGAGTCTTCTTCGATTGCTGAAACTGACTTTAACAATGTTATTTTTGACTCTTTATCGGGTACATTAGTTGTTAAAATCAAGCTTGTGTTTTTTTCAAAGAAGTGTGTTAATTCAAATGGTAAAACTCTTTGCTCTAACATTTTTTTCTTAAGTTGAGTAAATAAAGTTATTTGAATTTTTTTATTAACAAACTGTAATTGCGAGTAAAGTAGATCAATAAAAATAAAATATTCAAAAGAATCTTTAGTCGCTATATATAAGTTTAAATATAAATCATCTGAAATTTTAAACTCCGTTTCCATATGAACAGTGAAATTTTGCTCAACAGCAATTCTATTGACAAGAGCTTCAATATTACTCATTACTAAATATCCTTATAGCATTTTCTACAGATTCAAACTTTATGTTATTCACATTGTTAGCCCTATGTTCAATATCGGTAGTTTTTTCGGCATCGATGGCCTCAATGATGTTTTGCAACGCTACAGACTCACCACTAACATCATGTCCGGTGCTAGTTTGTACAACGAGGTGTGAAGCATCCAACAGTGAAGTGATTGCGTTATTTTGTGATATTTTATGTTTGTATATTTCTAGATTCTCTTGCCATTCATCTTCATCATTTGACTGCAAGTTAATTGTAGAGGGGTGGTAAGTGACGGAGTCATTAGCTTTGATAAGAAGTGTATCAACAGAGTCTAACCCTTGGATTAACCTCAAAAACACATCCTTTAATAAGTGTTGATTAATGATGTTAGCGTAATATATGTCTTGGGATTTATTATTACTTTCATGAGGAGAAACTAATGCCAATAAACTTGAGCAAGAATGTTGACCAAGAATATTTATCCTAAAATGCTCTAAATTAAGTATCCTTTTTTCATTTAACTCTACATTAATCGAATTATCAATGCGTTGCTGTATTCTTTGAGTTTGATCACTATAGGCTTGTTCAAAATGTTTTTTACAAAACAACTCCCAATAACCGTCATTTTGATTTCTTAGTAAACACTTAAGAGGAGTAAATAAACTTGTAAGAGGAATACACTCTCGTCGTTCTTGAAAGCCTTCTCCTTGATTATTTTGTTGCCTGATATTATCGTGTCTTATAGCTATATGCTTGTCGATTACATCACAAACGGATGTAAAATATAAAGAAAGAACGTCGGCTTCAATATTTTCTAAAGGATGAATTATCACTAATAATTGAGATATTAAATCGTTTATTTTATCCATTAGACTTTGATCACTAAGTGCTAACTCATAATCTGTTTGAGTATCAAAATCTAAATAAATATCGAGACTCGAAAGGGTTCTTAGCCCATTTACTGTTGCATGATGTTGTGCTGGTATTCCAGCATATTCATGAATGTTTTTTATTGGGGATGATACGCTTTCTGCTGTATGAAAATATGTTTTAGATTCACCAAAGGTATTATTCGAAAAAGCATCAAAGTCGGTGAATAACCTAGTTAAATCCGCTTCAGATATTCCATCTATATTAACTTCAACATCAGCCCAATTATCCATTAACCTATGATTATCATCTAGATACCCAGCACCAATTAACAAATCAAATTTTGACTCTATTTGATCTAATAGCAAGTCACTTCTTGCGGTTGCATTGGCACAGTTAGTGTAATCAATATTTAGGTCTATATATTTATTAAAGTCAGTTTCAGACAAACAACATAATTTTCTATTAAGGATTGTGACTATTGCACTAACGTGATCACCGAAACCTTCACCTGCTTTATGTTTTACTTGATGTAAAGACACATAACGATCATTTTGCTTAATTGAAAAATCTTCAATCCATTCATATTCAATAGTATGAGTAGATAGAAACTCAATAAAATCAGCAGAGTCCTTATCCATTACAGCAAGCTTTTCCAAGATCATTTTAAGACAAACATAAAGCCCAACTTTACCTTGATAATTAAATCCATTCCAAGAAGGGGTAGCATCAAATAGAGCACTTTTAATATTTTCAGCCATAGCTACATCCCACCATAAAACGTACTAACAAAACTCTTAACTTTCTCAGTCAATCTCGGTATCACTTTTTTACGTTGTAGTACGCTTGGGGCTTTTTCCATTGTGGCAACTATATCTTCGCGAAGTGGCTCTTCGTTGGTGTATATCAACTTATCGACAAGTGCTTTGAAGCTGTCTGAAACTAATGATTCTTCTTGGCAGATTTCATCTACCGCTTTTACTTTTGCTTTTTCCCAGAATGAATCGAAGTCGTCCATCACTTCTTCTGATGAACTGAGGTTACTCAGGTTCTCTTGAATGAATTGATCGATAAGTTCTTTCTTCGATCTTAGCTCTGGCGTGCCACCAAGTAGCTGCATGATTGATTTGTATTGGTATTCATAGTCTTTGTTGTTATCAGCGCCCTTAAGCAATGCTAATAACTGTAAGATGTATCGCACGTTTACTTCATCACGCTGAATAAGCTCTAGTTCAAAATCAACTTCTTCGAGTATTGATACTTTCTCAGTGGTGTTATCGGTTTTTACTTTGTCGTATAAATCAAGGTATTTACTTTTGTAATCTTCAAAACCTTGTTCGTCTAACTCAACATCTTCAAAGTCAAAATCAGCAAAGGTGCTTAATACATTTTTAAGGCGCATTAGCTCGCGGAATGCTTTTACAAACTCAAGCTCTTGTTCTTCATCACGTAAGTCATCAACACTCTCAATATCAGGTGCGATAGCTTGCATACGGTCTAATGCTTCATTGAACAAACGCACAAAATCATTGTAAGGCGGCATAATAACCGTCTCTTTTGCATCTTTGTTTGAAAACAGCGTTAACGCATCATCTGTAGCCTTTTTAAGGTTACGGAAGCTGACGATATTACCTTGAGATTTTTGCTCATTTAAAATGCGATTGGTGCGCGAGAACGCCTGTATTAACCCATGATGCTTAAGGTTCTTATCAACGTACAAGGTGTTAAGTGGTTTGCTGTCAAAGCCAGTTAAGAACATATTGACCACAAGAAGAATATCAACTTTACGTTCGCGTACCTTTTTTGAGATATCGTTGTAATAGTTATAAAACGATTCACTGTCTTTAGTGGTGTAACTGGTTTCATACATGGCGTTATAGTCGCTAATAAACTGTTCAAGTTTATCTCTACTATGGCTGTACACAGCAGAATTGTATGCCGCTTTAGGCTCTGCTGCTTTGTTTAGTTCAAACTCTTCACCTGCTTCATCATTATCGCCATCAAGGAAACCATTAGCATCTGGGTCTTCTTCATTAGCCGCATAAGAAAATATTGTCGCGATACGAAGGTTGTGTTCACCTGCTTCTTTTTTCTTTTGAAACAGATCGTAGTATTTGATCAGCGTTTCAACGCTACTAACACAAAACATACCCGTAAACGTTTTACTGTGAGTTTTGCGGTTATGGTTAGCAATAATATAGTCAGTAATTTTATCTAAGCGTACTGGTGATTCTAATAGCTCTTTGGTATCAATGCCTTCAACATCGATATCCATTTCGTTTGCACTATTTACCTGCTTATAGCGGCCAACATATTCAATACCAAACTTAAGTACGTTCTCGTCTTTAATAGCATCAACGATGGTGTACTTGTGCAAACACTCATCAAACAAGTCTTTAGTGGTCGTTTTACGTGAAGCTTTACTTGTCGCGTTATCAACAAAAATTGGCGTGCCAGTAAAGCCAAACATTTGATGATTATTAAAAAAGCTGACAATGCGTTTATGGGTATCACCAAACTGGCTACGATGACACTCGTCAAAAATAAAGACTATTGATTTGTCTTTCAGCTTTTCCATTCGGGATAAATAACGCTTATGACAAATGGCATTATTGAGCTTTTGAATAGTGGTAACAATTAATTTGGTATTACGATGCTCATTGATTTTATTGGCGGCAACGGGAGCATCAGTAAATTGATTGACCAACAAATTAGTATTATCAGTGCTATCGACACAGCCTTTGGCAAAGCCATTAAACTCTTTACTGGTTTGATAATCTAAATCTTTTCTATCAACCACAAAAACCACTTTATGAACTTCTGATAGACCTGTGAGTATTTGTGCTGTTTTAAACGAAGTTAAAGTTTTACCTGAACCAGTGGTATGCCAAATATAACCGTTGAAGTTTTCAACTCTTTGCCCTGTCGCGGCAATTTCATTGCGCTCAACCACACGTTCAACAATATTTTCAGTGGCATAAATCTGATACGGACGCATTACCATTAAAATACGATCTGTTTCATTAAGTACTATGTATTTTTGGAGCAGCGTTGCCAGTTGTTCTCGTTGTAGGAAAGTTTCAGCAAACTGAGTTAATTCACTATAACGCGTATTTTCTTCATCAGCCCAGTAGAAAGTTTGTTTAAAGCTTTGGTTTTTGTTGTTAGCGTAATACTTGGTATTAACACCATTGCTAATAACAAAGGTTTGCACATATTGGAACAAGCCATAGCTAGCCCAGTATGAATGGCGCTGATAGCGATTAATTTGGTTAAAGGCTTCTTTAAGCTCTAAGCCTCTACGCTTTAACTCTATTTGTACTAGCGGCAAGCCATTTACCAATATGGTTACGTCATATCTATTTTGATAACGACCTTCAACGGAAACTTGTTGCGTTACTTGAAAGTGGTTATTATCCCAATCATCAACAAGAAATTGAATGTAAAGTGCAGAGCCATCGTCACGGTTTATTTGTAATCTATCGCGGAGTGTTTTGGCCTTTTCAAATACAGAGCCTTTTGACAATGCGTTAAGCACTTGATTGAACTCATTGCCTGTAAGTGATTCTTTTAAGCCATTTAGCTTTTCAAGTTGCTGTTTTAAATTCGCCAATAACGATTTTTCATCTGTTATTTGAGCAACTTGATAGCCCAATGTTACTAATTGAGTGACTAAGTTATCTTCTAATACTTGTTCAGGTTGTACTGCCAAAACTAACTCCTAAATCCTTTTACTTACCTAAAGTTAAACGAACATCTGCTGTAACAAACCTTTTTTAAAGGTTTGTGTTTGTTCAATTTGTTTTTCTGCCAGTTTTACTTTTTTGTCGAGAGCCTCATAAAAATTGGCAATTTTTATTTGCTCTTCTAATACTGGAAATTTTACTTTCAATTCAGAGAAATTGCTTTGCCCTAATGTCTTATTTCGCCCAGCTCCACCAGGAGATGCTAAGCCTAAAAGGTACTTCCCCCTTTTACTTAAAAAGAAAATCGTAAAGAACCTCAAATCGACTCTTTGTTCTCTAGGTATGAACATTGGAAAACGATGTGAAGCTATAAATCCAGTTTCTCGTTCTGACGTTTTAGCAACCGCATGTTCCCAAGCAAAAACTATATTAACTACGAAAGCATTCTGATGAACCCAAAAAACTCTTTTATTACCTAATTCATGGCCCTTTATTTCTTTTTTGTGAAAAATACCTTTACCGTGTGATCTAACACCTATTTCTCTATAAATTTTGTCAGGCTGAACATCAACTGGATCACTTACTCTTTCAACAAAGTAATCAATTCTTTCAGTTTTCCAATCAGGAAACTCAGTGCCATCATCATCTTTAAAACGACTATTCTCTGCAAATAACTTTTGTATAACCCCTTTTTTGTATTTCACAAGCAAGGTATGCTTTTCTTTTAATAAATTAATTTGCTTATCAATCGTCGAAAGAAAATTAGCTATTTTTTGTTGCTCTTTGGCACTAGGAATAGAAAGCGTTAAATTTTGAAGAGATTCCTGATTAATATTTGTATTAGCGCTTGATGTACTGTATTTGACTAACAAGTTTCTAAATTTTTCTGTCCAAAAACAATATTTTTTGAAGGAATCAGTTAAATCTTTGTCAGTTCTGTAACGAATTAAAAAACCACTATAAACAGTATTTTCCAAATTTTTATTTGCTACTACTGTTTGACCCACTCCAGATCTTTTTACAGAAGAGCGTATAAAAAACACATCTCCTTTTTTCACTGTATAAGTATCTAAATCACGCTGAGATGCGTTAACTAATTTCAATTCAGGTTCATCAATTTCAATTTTACCAAATACATCTAATAAATTAATAAAAGGAAAACCATGCCCAAAATCCTCTGAGCCTTTATTAAGTCCGTTTTTAAAACTTCCGATATTACCAAGCTTAACTTGAAACCACGGTTCAGAAAATTCACTAAACCTTACCTTAGGTGAAGTGATAATTGAATTTTGCATTAATCCTCTCCAAAAGGGCTATCAATTTCAAGTTCTGAACAAAAAACCCTGATATTTCTTTCTGATTCAGTAATTTCTTTATTTATGCTCTTAATTTGTTCGCTAACATGTTTTAAATTAATAGGATCATCTTCTTCTAATGTATCAACATACCTTGGAATATTGAGATTAAATTCATTTTCTTTTGATACATTTTTAATCGATGCAACATACGAAAACTTATCTTTAAACTTTCGATTTTCTACTGCATCTAAAATTCGCTCCAGATCTTCTTCTCGCAGAAAGCTTTGATTAGTTGCCTTACCACAATAAGCACTAGCATCAATAAATAAAATATTATCTTTGCTTTTACGCTGTTTCTTAAGCACTAATATACAAGTAGGAATGGCTGTTCCATAGAATATGTTAGTAGGTAAACCAATAACCGCATCTATACAGTTTTTCTGTTCAATAAGGTATTTACGAATATGGGCCTCGGCAGCACCTCGGAATAAGACTCCATGCGGTAAAACTACCGCCATAGTGCCGTTATCATCTAATTGATGTAGCATGTGTTGAACAAAGGCAAAATCTGCCTTACCTTTTGGCGCTAGCTTGCCATAATCAGCAAAACGTTCATCTGATTTAAATCCATCATTTGCGCTCCAGTCCGCAGAAAAAGGAGGATTGGAAACAATCGCGCTGAAGCGCTTTTCAAGGTGATGAGGTGTTTCTAAAGTATCGTCTTGCTGAATATCAAAACTGCGATAATGTACACCATGTAAAATCATATTCATGCGAGCTAAGTTATAAGTGCTTGGGTTTTTCTCTTGACCATAGTAGTTTGACACTTCACCACCTTTACGGTGAATTTCTTTAGCCACTTGCAACAATAATGAGCCACTCCCACACGTTGGATCATACGCAGATTTTAATTGGGTTTGATCTTTAGTCACTAGCTTAGCCAATAGCTTTGACACCATAGGCGGAGTATAAAACTCTCCTGCTTTTTTACCTGCGCCACTAGCAAATTGTCCAATAAGATATTCGTAAGCATCACCAAGTACATCAATTTCAGTATCATCAAGGCAGAAGTCTATTTCATCTAGATGGCCTAATACTGTGGTTATGAGATCATTCTTTTGCTTTTCACTTTTCCCCAGTTTATTTGAAGTTAAATCAATATCATCAAACAAACCGTTGAAGTCATCTTCACTGGCAGTGCCCATTGTGCTTTGTTCAATATGGTTAAGCACTTCGGTTAAGGCTTCAATAATGAACTCATCTTTATTACCTTTTTCAGCAATTACATGAAACAGTTCACTTGGCTTTAAGAAGTAGCCTAAGTGGTCAATCGACTCTTCTTTAATGGCTGTTAGGTATTCTTGACCTTCGTCAGTGCTTTCATCAATAGCATCAAATTTAAGTCCGTCTTCTGCCAGAATACCATCTGCGTATTGATGCATACGCTCTGATAAGTATTTATAGAAAATAAACCCTAAAATGTAATCACGAAATTCATCAGCACTCATATTGCCACGTAATGCATTGGCAATGTTCCATAGTTGTTTTTCTAATGCTTTTTTATGTTGTTCTGCTGTTGCTTTTACTTCTTGGTCTGCCATGTTTGTTCATGCCCTTTAAATCTTTAATTTTGTTTCTTATCTACGACCACGATTAATTACTAGTTATTAATCGTTAGTGTATATAGCTCGTTAAAATCTGAGTCTGTAACCGTGCCTGGTAACAAAGCATTTAAACTCAAGTTTCGTTTTTTATTTAGTAACCTGTTCAAATTAGCATCGAAAGAATGATCGCCATATTTAGGGTGTATTGCCATTGGGATATAAACGTATACTGGCTTTTTTTGCCCTATTCTGAATGCTCTATCTGTGCTTTGGTCTTCTACGGCAGGGTTCCACCATCGAGTAAGATGTATTACATGATTTGCTGCGGTAATGGTTAGCCCAACTCCCCCTGCTTTTGGAGAAAGTAGCATAACATCGAATTGGCCTACTTCTCCTTTTTGAAATTCATCAACGTATTTTTTTCGAGTATTACCATCTACTTGACCATTGATTCGAAAAGGTCTTTTTTCAAGTTGATAACGCTGTTGTAAATAACCTGACAGGTACTCTTGCACGTTGATGGTTTCGCAAAAAACCAATGCTTTTTCTCCCTTCTTTTCAATATCATCTAATATTTGGATAAGTGATGTTAATCGAGCAGATCGTTTAATAACACCATCGTTTATACCTGAACCATCAAATTCTTCCGCGACTAAAGAAGCTTTTCTGATTTTTTGAATAAATTTGAGTACGGCACCTGCTTTACCCTTCTCTAACTGAACCTCTTTAACAATATTTTCATATTCTTGAGCCTGTAGTTCAGGCATTACCATAGGTACTTCTTTAATTATTTTTTCAGGAAGTCCTTCAATATGATCAACTTTCATTCTCCGCAGCATTAATGGTGGAGTACTGCGTTCTACTAGTAGCTCTTTTAGACGCTGAGCTTCTAGGGGATCTGTTTCTGCGGGTTTAACATATTCATTGTGAAAATGGCTTAACGAACCAAATAGCCCTGGTTGTGCCGTATCTACAATACACCAGAGATCTGCTAGTTCATTTTCAACAGGAGTACCCGTTAGCATTAATGTGAAGTCTGAAGATAGTGATTTCGCCATTTCAGTCATACGAGATACTGGGTTTTTAATTTTCTGAGCTTCGTCAAAAATGGTGATGCCCCAGTCAATTGAAAGAAAGTACTTAATTTTATCCCTCAGTGTTTCATAGGTTGTTAAAACCCAATCAGCATCGGTGAGTATTTCATTTCTTTCTAATACATTTAAGTCTTTTAATTTTCGTATATTTGGCCCATAGGCTTCGAACAATTCGCCAATGCCTGGGTCATGCAAATGAATGCTAGCTTCATCACGCCAGTTTTTTAATAACCCTGAAGGAGCAACAATAAGAAACGGTTTCTTGGGGTAGTCATTAGTTTCCATTAACTGCTTAACACCCGACATAAAAGTTAATGATTGGATCGTTTTTCCTAAACCCATGTCATCAGCAAGCAGCGCACCGACAGATCCTGATTGCCAATGATTGGCTAACCAAGCTAAACCAAATTTTTGATGCTCGTATAAACTGGTTGTTTTTAAGCGTTCTGGAAGTTGTGGTACTTCTGGTCTAGGGTTTTTCTTTATTACTTCAAAATCAACATCTTCGATATTATCTTTCAGTATCGGTGCTTCAACCGCTAGGGCAAAGTCAGGTTTATCGCCTTTGTCTTCAAAGGGCTTTAACATTTTGATTAATAAATTTTTAACTTCGAGTGTTACTGGTACTGTTTGACTCTTAAATGTTATGTTTTCTTTTTCATCATCTAACGCGGTTTTGATTAATTCCAATAGCTGTTTCATTTCTTCAACAGTAAAGTTAACCATCATATCTTCGATTGGAAAAAACAAACGCATTTCATCGTCTGGCACCCAATCACCGTCACGCTTAACGACATATGCACATAATTTTGGTTCCCAGATTCCTATTTGATCTATTCGTTGACTAATAAATTCTGGTGTTTCAACAAAAATAGC
>MAAB01001493.1_pt1 | contig 20142 bp, 26 predicted proteins | sample 1115991 | NCBI WGS metagenome assembly MAAB01 (sample SAMN04961124, study PRJNA320927) | seawater metagenome | isolation source: sample BD02T18 sea water enriched with oil for 18 days | place: USA:Gulf of Mexico | collected 2013-07-27
CTACCGTGGCTCAATTCAGTTTAAGCCGCCTCGAGTAACCATTAACTCAAATGACAGACACAAAAAAACCGCTACTTGAGCGGTTTTTTTAGAATAAATGGCGGTGAGGGAGGGATTCGCCCTTTCACCAGCTTCAATCCGTAAGCCTTTGATTTATATAGTTTTTATCTGACACAAAACATTGTGTGACTAATATATGTGACAGAGTATAACCTATACAAGCAACTATCAAAATCATTCTCCAGCCGTTTTAAGTCATCCCTCAAAATCCCACTTCAGCCTGTAATTGCATAGAAAACAACCGACTTCAAAATGTTTTGTCCATAACTGAAAATCATATTAATATAGCTACATATATCTATAGGTAGCTACAAATCATGAGCAAAAAACTAATAGCTAGTGGAAGGCTACAAAACAGATCTGAGACTACCAAGCAAATCAGTATACATGTCAAAAACAGCATACTTGAGTGGATAGAAAACAATTGCTCAGGAAATAAGCAACTGACTCTCAACTACTTACTTCAAAAAGGCATTGAGTCTGTCGAATCCAGTGAAGAAACAGTAATCATCGAGGAGTTAGAATGACCCTCCTTGATAAAGTTGATGATATTCGCTTTGAAGCCAATAAAGTCCTAAATCCAAAGACCAAGTCATCTTTAGGTCAATTTTTTACATCCGCACCCATTAGCATGTATATGTCATCATTATTTGATGATATTTCAGGAGATGTGAGTGTATTAGATCCTGGTTGTGGCCCCTGCTCCCTTACAGCTGCTTTCGTGGAAGAAACGATTAAACGACAAAAGTGTAAATCATTGAAATCCACTGTTTACGATATAGAGGAATCTATTAAACCCCATATATTAGATTCTCTAGAACTGATCAAAGAATACACTGTAAACGAGGGACTAAGCTTTGCATCAGACTTTCACCTTAAAGACTTTATTCTTTCATTGAGTGATACCGCAGGACTATTTGAAAACGATGAAAAGTATACTCATGTAATCATTAACCCACCCTATAAAAAAATCAGTAGTAGTTCAGAACACAGGAAAGCACTTAGGGCTAGAGATATAGAGACCGTCAATCTGTATTCAGGTTTTGTTGCATTAGCTATTCAGCAACTTCAAGAAAATGGTGAAATTGTAGCGATTATCCCTAGATCTTTTTGTAATGGACCCTATTACCAACCGTTTAGAGAACTAATCCTCAAAGAAACCAGCATTAAAAAAATCCATATATTTGATAGCAGAACAAATGCCTTTTCTGGTGATGATGTTCTTCAAGAAAACATCATCATTCATTTAGTAAAAGGCGGCACTCAGGGTGATGTAGCCATCACATCTAGCCCTACTGCTGATTTCCACATTGATGAAGATACCGAAACCATTTCAGCAACTGATATGACAGTCCGTACAGTTGGCTTTGAAAAAATTGTACAGAAAAATGATCCTCATAAATTCATTCATATTGCGGCCAATGAAAGAGATCAAAGTATCATTGATAGATTAAGTGGATTCACTCACTCTCTTTCAAGTCTTAACATTCAGGTATCTACAGGCCCAGTTGTTGATTTCCGCTTAAAAGATGAGCTTCGACAAGATCTTATAGAGAACTCTTGCCCACTTATTTTTCCAATACATTTAAAAGAAAAAATTGAATGGCCTTTGGAATCTAAGAAACCTAATGCTATCAACATATCAAAAAAGACACTTCCATTTTTGTGGAACCAAAAAGGTCATTTTTTAACCATAAAAAGACTTAGCTCTAAAGAAGAAGCAAGAAGAATTGTAGCCAAAGTATTTGAAAGCGACCTTCCTAGTGAACTGATAGGCTTCGATAACAAACTTAATATAATTCATTTCAATAAAGAAGGCCTAAATAGAGACATTGCGGCGGGTCTATATTGTTTCTTGAATTCAAGTTTAGTCGATAAATATTACAGACTCTTTGGAGGCCATACTCAAGTCAATGCAACTGACTTAAGAAACCTGCACTATCCATCTACAAAATCATTGGAAAGACTAGGCAAACAGATTTCAAGCTTTGATATAGCCCAAGATGAAATAGACAAATTAATTGATAAGGAATTACACAAATTGACAGGGATAAAAAACAATCCGTTAGTAGCACAAACTAAAATTGATGATGCTATTCAAATCATCACAGAGCTAGGATTTCCGAGGGAGCAACAAAACGAACGATCAGCTTTAACACTCTTAGCCTTATTAGAAATATCTCCAAGTAGCTCCTGGAAAGACGGGCAAAAAAATCTGGTAGGTGTTACCCCTATCATGGATTGGTGCAGAGATGTTTACGGGAAGGAATATGCACCAAATTCGAGAGAAACTTTTCGCAGACAGACACTTCACCAATTTGTGGATGGTGGTTTGTGCTTATATAACCCAGATAAACCAGATAGAGCTGTTAACTCTCCCAAGACCTGCTATCAAATAGCACCAGAAGCATTTGACCTAATATCCACATTCGGTAAAAAAGGTTGGAAGAAAAATCTCTCTGGATGGCTAAAAAATAAAAAAACCCTTGTCGAGCAGTATGCAATGGTAAGAGAAAAGGAAATGATACCTCTTACTCTTCCTAACGGAACCAAAATCAAGCTAAGTCCAGGGATACACAGCCAACTGATCCATGACATTGTTACTGAGTTCGGACCTATATTCGCTCCTGCATCTGAAGTTATTTATTTAGGCGACACAGGTGCTAAAGAAGATTTCTTCGATAAAGACCGTCTTGCAGAGCTTGGAGTTACAGTTAATAGGAAGGGTAAACTTCCAGATGTAGTCCTATACTGGCCTGAAAGAAATTGGCTACTGCTTATAGAATCCGTAACCAGCCACGGTCCAGTGGATGGAAAAAGACACAACGAACTTACGAAACTATTTAAAGACTCAAAGCCTGGCCTAGTTTATGTAACAGCATTTCCCGATCGTAAAACAATGGCAAAATATGTTGCTGCCATCTCATGGGAGACAGAAGTTTGGATTTCTGAAGACCCTACACATATGATTCACTTTAATGGTGATAGATTTTTAGGCCCCCACTCTTAAATAATAATTAATTTTTTCTTGAGCCAAACATGACAAACAAAAACGAACATATATTAGCTGAACTAGAAAAAGCTAGAAAAGAAATAAAAACAGATCATTACCAAATGAGTATTGGAGAGTTAATCAGCCTTTACAAGGAAGGTGAATTAAAACTAAACCCTACATACCAGAGACTTTTCAGATGGAAAGACGAGAATAAGACCAGATTTATTGAGTCGTTGATTTTAGGAATTCCAATACCTCCAATTTTTGTAGCTCAAAAAGAGGATGGCAAGTGGGACATCGTTGACGGTCTCCAAAGAATTTCAACAATCCTTCAATTAACAGGTGACCTAAAGAGCGGCAACATTGTCCCTGAAGAAGATAAACTTGGACCCCAAGAAGACACCATTGAAGATGACCTACCAAGTGACGATACGAATAAAGATTGGAAACTCACTGCCTGCAAGTATATTCCTTCAATCGAAGGTTCAACCTGGAAGAGTTTACCAAGTGAAGTTACCCGACTTATAAAAAGAGCAAGAATATCTGTAAGCATAGTATTAACAGAGAATTCTATTCGGTCCCAATACGAACTATTTCAGCGACTAAATACTGGGGGCATTCAATTATCAAAACAGGAAATCAGAAACTGTCTGATAATAATGTCTGATAACGAATTATACGAAACTCTTGAAGAAAACAAGAAAAACAAAACATTCGATCAAGCCATTCGACAGAACCCAGAAAGAATGAAAGAAGAAATTGGGATGGAGCTTTTATTACGATATCTCATTGCTAAACACGATAATTTTGATAAGAAAAATTACAACTTAAGTAACACCCTATTTAGTGACTTCATTGACAGCGAAACATTAAATCTAATAAAGGATGATAAATTTATAGCCCAGAACGAAATTGATCTTCTAATTAATATCATTGAAAGACTTGATAAAGTGACAGGCGGGCATACATTCCTTAAATATAATTTCAAAAACGATAGATTCCTTGGCCCATTCTCAGTTGCAATATATGAAGCGATACTTCCCGGATTAGCCAATAACTGGAGTGATATTGAAAAACTTCCAGACAGTACAATTTTTAAAGCAATCAAAGACCTTCAAAAACACTCCTTATTCCTTAAGGCCACCAAGAATGGTACCAAGTCATTAAAGAGATTTTTCCTACTAAATAGACTCTCTTTAGAATTCTTTGGCAAGTTGTAGATCACCAAATATGAATCTCGATAAATTTATACAATTCATGGATGATGATTTAGCTTGGAGGAAACTAGAAATATCTGAGCTATACACTACAACACTTACGCACGATACTGTGGTTTTGAGAAAATCACTGCTTCTAATAATTTACTCCCACTGGGAGGGATTCATTAAAAATGCTTCGAAACTTTACTTATTTCACATTGAAAATGAAAAAGTAAAGCTTATAAATCTAACATCAAATTATAGGGCAATCTCTTTAAAAGGGCTTATTGGCGAATGTTTCAAGAGTGAAAACGGACTAACTCTTAATAAAGAATTAGATTTCATAAGTACTTACAGCAAAAAAGAAAATCAGACCTTTAGACTTAGTAAAAATATGCTCAAGGAAACTGACAAATCAATTATAAATACCAAAGACAATCTTAACCCAGAGATTTTCTTTAACATCTGTAAAATCATAGGCATTCCAGAAAAAGGGTCGATATTAACTAGAGAAAAATGGATAAATGACTACCTTTTAAACAACAGAAACTCCATTAGCCATGGAAGCAAACTTGAACTTCCTGATTCTTCTGAATTCAAACTTTCTGTAAAGTCCCTAGAAGAGCTGAAGGGTATCATTTTAGATATTTTAGATAATTTCAAAGAAGACTTATCTGAATATGCAGAGAAACAATTATACCTTCACTCAAATATTGATTATAAAAACAACTATGATTTAGAAAGTGACAAGGAGTTAGGTAAAAGAATTAAATCTAAAGATGACGATTAGTCTAATTTTTAAGCCCACAAGGGATTTTTTTTGCTAAGGACACCCAAGAACAATTACCCGAAGGGGCTTCTCTATCTTGAATAGCCCCAGCTTTGTATGGCAGTTTCATTCTATAAATGCATTACTTTACATGTATTGCTTCCAATAAAATTAAGCTACCACCCCTACTCCTCTAATCTGAACTGCTCAATTAATTACAGTAAATATTAACAATAAATAATTTAAATAAAAAAATATGGGGCACTAATTAAAAAGTGCAGCTAACATAAATACAGACAGCTCTTTAATAAACACTAGTAATTTCAGTATTTCGTCCCATCCAACAACGGCAGCAAAGACCAAAGCTAGCCCCTGGAGCACTCTACTATCATTATGTCGCCGCTCACTCTGATAGTGAGCTTCAAGATATGAAAGACCAGTTAGAGAAGAAGAGAAAATATCATTATCAGGTACGAAGTTTAGCAAACCCTCCCCTACTAACGAGTGAAGCACAAATTTTACATTTGAAGAATGCAATGGCTCATCTTTAATATAAATCCAGTGCTTTCCAAACAAATTAGACATCACATCAGTATAAGTAAATCCATTGTTATTATTATGCTTACCCTCAAACCTCCCATTTATAGCAAACTCCAACAAAGTTATTCTTAAGTTTAAATAGTCAGGCCTTTTTGAAACATGCCCTTTGTAGAACTTCGTGACTCTATGCTTATAGGAATGGTACTTATAAGTAAAATAATAGACTTTAAAGAAAGACTTAAGTAAATACCTTCCAATACCAGCCTCTCGAAAATGATAACCATATTTAAAGACACTGAGGTCAACACCCGACTGGATTATTTGAGAGAACGGTAATGAAACTCGATTGGTAAACGATTTAGTCTTTTCATCAAATATTGTGGCAGAAACCGTATCATTTGTAACACAATAGGTAAAAAGCATTGCCCCTTTTTTGTAAGTCTTTTTATCTTTGATTAATCGGGCTATTAAGTAGTCATTATTTAATGAGTATTCAAATTTACTAGTAGGAGCTATTTTAAAATAAAAGCGACTACCCAATATTCTCCATTTGATTCTCTCGATTGAGATTGAGACTTTGTTGAGTTTCCTTCTAATGTTGGGCAGAAAGTTGGTTAAAATCAAATTCTCTTCCTAAGCTATTGATTTTGAAGAATGAATGCAGGTAGATGGAGGGACTTCCCTCCATTACTACCAAAACTCGTAGCAATTGATGTTTAAAGGACTTTCTTATATCAATGACTTTGTCTGACGAATATATGTGACAAACTATAACCTAAACTCACATCAATTACCCCTGCCCCAGATCAGCTTAAATCTAGTTTCAATACCATCTGCTTGGGATTGCCCCAAGTCTCGTTAAATAAGCTGAATAGACCTATTTGAATTAATCTAAAACTAACTTAATAGTTTTCTGATCGCTATTCATATTTAGGTCTTTTAGAGCTTTTGTAGCTACTGATAATTTAATTCGTGAATCATCAGCAATGCCTTCGCGGGTCATTTTTTGAGCGATTTTAATAATTAATGCATCGTTTATTTTTTTAGAGTCACGATTAATTCCATTTGTATCACAATATGCTTTTAATGATTTTAATACTTTGGAATATGCTACTGCTTGATCAAAATCTAGACCATCAGGCTCGAAATTTATGTAACTTTCAAAACTCTTTAATTTACTTTTTTTCATCTTTTTAACCCCATTTTATTTTTATTATTTTTCTTCTTTTTGTCTCTCTCATTTGCTTTTGTAATTTTCACAAATTTATCCCAGTCATCATCTCCAGAAATAGACTCACTTTCTTCATCATCACCGCCAGAACCTGCAAATAAATCAACTCTATCAAACTCAATTTTATTTAACTTATCATCTACAACATTACCTTTATTTTCTTCAACTTTAGTATCAAGCCTATTTCTCTCTCCTTTTATTGCTTTGTATTGTTCAAAATATATAGGCTTAATTTCATTGAATAATTTCTTGTATCCTGGGATGAATAATGCCGCTTTGTGAATTTTTCTTAAAGCTGAATTCTCATCTGAAATTGACTCTTCTATCTTATTAATGACGGGAAGCCATAAATTATCTTGCTTCATTTTCTTTTCTAAAAACTCTTTATTGTCGTGATTACTTACATAATCAATCATCTTTGTTAAGTCACCTTTATTATTATCAATGTATAAATCTGCATTTTTTGTAAAAGCATACATTGATGCCTTATATCTATGTTCGATTCTTTGATCAATATCAATAAGACCTTTTTCCTTTTCTTTTTTTAATATATCGTATTTAAAATTTTCTTGTTTTAGTTGTTTGTTTTGTTGCTTAAGAATTTTATTTTCTTTATCTAGTTCAGCATTGTGACTATTACCAACCCGTAAATGCTTGGGTAAATTCTTGTCGTTTTCGAGCTGTAACAGCCTTTTTTTATCTGCTTTAGATTTGTATTCATTTCTATATAATTCAATTCCAAACGGCTTTAATTGCTCTTGTGCATAGTCCAGCATAATTTCCTGTTGAGCAATTCCAAGTGCTCTTAAATATCTGCTCATTTCTCTGTTTTCAGATTTCTTAACACTGTCTAAAGGGGCAATAATATTACCGTCTTTATCTCTTGGTGATTTGTGGAATCTATATGATGTTTTTAATTTATCTGGTTCAACCTGGGGGAATTTATCAGGATTATTTTTGATGTAATCAATAGACATTTGTTTTTGTTTTTTGATTAATGTGTACCTTCCATCTTTATCTTTACAGCTTAAAATAACATGTGGATGCCCCCCACAATCCACTAAACCGTCATTAGAACTTTCATTTAAACTTTCATTTAAACTTTCTTCATCGCCGTGCCAGAATGCCCCTTTGATATCATGCCCTGGATAGAACTTCTGATAAAAGCCTTGTAATATTTGAGTGTGTTTTTCTGGTGTGATAGTGCCGTTTTTTAGGCGGGGGAACTTCAAAAAAGACTCTTGCATTAATCCTTGATTTGGATTTAATTTAAAGTGTTTTTGTCTTTGCTGTAACTCTACTAATTCGTTATTTTGTTTTTGAAAGTTTTCAAGTGGTTTTAACTTTTGTTCAACCCTTTTTATTGACCCGTCATTTCTGATTTTATCTTTATAAATATCTAATGAAGCATTGGTTATATATTCGCCTTTCAGCTCTGAAAATTCAGTAAAAAGACCTTTGTTCTTTTTAAGGTTGCTGGCTTTCTTATTGACCTTTTTAGTTAAGTCTTTGATTTCGTTTTCTAAAACAACATCACGATTTTCACCAGCCAAGTCTGATAAAGCTTCTTTTGTTATGTTGAAAACCATCTTTTCTTTTTGTTCATCGCTAAAACTATCTAATGCTACGAGTGAGCCGCCAACGATTATGTAGTTTAAACCTGACTTGCTTTCATCCCACATCTTGATTTCACGGCCATCATCATCCATTTTTAAATGGACGGATGAATGCCTTATAGAATGCAACATTGATGAAGACAACTTGCCGATATTTTTACCAGTGTAAGCATATTGCTTTTGTATTGTTGTCGATTTAATCCCCATTTTAATACCTCATTATTTTAATCTTCAAAACGGCATACAAACGTTTGAAGGGCTTTTAAAATACAAAATATTTATTTTTTATGCTTTTTTCTTTTAAAATTTAGAATAAATTCCCGCACCGTAACATCATCTTAACCGCAGGTTAAGTGAGGTGAAGGTAGTAGCGGGTTACTTACTCTTTAAAATCTTTAAATATTTTAGTACTACTTATAGAGATAACATAATACTTTTAGTTGTCAAATAACTGAGATTTAGCATTCAAAAATCACAGTGAAAAACGGCAAAATTAAATCAAAACCATGGACCTCTTTAAATCGCTTGTTCTACAGTATTTCTACACTTCCAGGCTATTAAAAAATGTGAATTAGATAGAAAAATGAATTTTAAATATTTAAAAAGTCCTGTTCTACAGTAGTTCTACATTCTTTCGACACTATTGCAAAAATATTATTTTATTGTAAGTTGATGTTAGGGGTGTTGAAAATGAAGAGAGAAATTAAAATAATAAACAAAGAAAAATACATTAAAAATAAAGATGGAATTCCAGATGATTTTAAAGTAATCATTGATGACAATATAAAAATAAAAGGATATTTCGATAAAAGGAGCAAAATTGTAAAAAAACAAAATAGTGATACTGTGAATGTTTATAAATCAAAGCCGTCTTTGAGGTTATATTTTTATAATACGATTACGAAAAAGAAAACTGATCTAAAAAAAGATGATAAATATATATTCGTTGGTGATAAATTATATCTTGAAATTCAAGCATCTGGAGAGAAATATGGGTGTTATTTAGTCTCGAAATTCAAGACTAAAAAGGTTTTAAGTTATAAAGATTGAGGTGTGACTTATCACACCTTTTTAATAAAATCACCCAAGACAGTTTCATATTGAATTTTATCAATTCGACTTGTTGAACGGCTTGATATTCTTATTTTATCTTTAAATTCTATTGGTAAAAATATGCCACGGCACAAGGAAATTCTTTTGTTTTCGTTGTGACTATTTTTATAACAGAGCAAGAATTTATTTGTCGTGTGTCTGAGATACAAGTTTTTGTAAAGATCTTTATTAGACAATGCTTTAACATCAAATTGATTTGCAAAATCGTCAATATCTTCTGCTTTATAGATTTTTTCTAAAACTAATGACCTCAAATAAGTGCTTTTAGTTCATCATTGTTTTTGAAAGTGCATTTGATGTACTTAATTGATTGATTGCAATTGAGTATAGGACTTGTGCCAGGGGCAATATTAGGGGTTTTGAGAGGGTTTAAGGCAAATGATTTAACTTCATATAAAAGGGCTAAATCCTTAAGCTCTTGGGTCTTCTGAGTGTATTTGTCTTTTAGCTCTACTTGATCTTTTTCATAGAAAAATATGTATTTTGGCTTTGAATATTGAGAAATTGTATATTCTATATATTCAAAATCAAGGGACACACGAGAGACTGTATTGCTGTAATCTCTGTATATTTGTTTAATAAATTCATCGTTTATATTGTTGTTCATAATTTCCTCTTTAGTTTAATTTTACAGGGTGCGATCTATCACACCTTCCCTATATATTGTTTATAATTTTTACATGAAATATAGCTCATAAATATCAGTCATTTTGTCATCGTGTACCACTGCTTTTAAGAAGCTTTTTAAATCATCTGCTCTATTGGGATCTGGATAATTGTGTTCAATCGAATCAATTATCTGATTTAATGCACGAGCAACTACTTTTCTAGTTTTAGTTGTGCTCGTACCATCGCCAGAAACTCCAGCATCTCGATTTACTTCTTTGAATTTTTTGTATATTAGTGCATCTGCATATCCAAAAAACCAAGCATCTTTACCTGTTCTTCTGTTTTTGATTTTAAAATCGTGTGCCATTTTATTTATCCTCTGTTTATTTGTTTTTAATTTATCTTTTATTCTTATAAATCCTCAAGATATATTTTAATAAAATATGATTCATTATATTCATCATCAATACAATCTTGATCTTTTACTATTGTTAAATGTGGAACTTTGTAATCAAATATTTCATCAAAATTTATTAGTATAAAATACATATCATTCAATTTGTTTAAGTCATCTTTTTTAGATTTACCTTTTTCACTTATTTTCATAAATTTATAGTTGCGAAATAAGATATATTTTAATTCTGTTAAATACTCACTTAAAGTAACCTCATCAAATTTATGTGGAGTTCTTATTGCGAGTATTGCATTTCTAAATTTATTTATATTTCGATTACTGCAATAAAATTCAAGCATCCATTCAGTTAATATTTTTATTGCCTTGTCTTGTTTTTTATTTAATTTTCTCATTTTATATCCCCCATTTCTCTTCAATTGCATCTCTAACAATTGATAACCCAACTTCTGACCAACATGGATTATCTCTCAATTGTATTAATTCCATAAATGCCTTTTTATTATCTTTGTCAAAATTACAATATCTTGAAATATTGCAATCTCTAGCATCCCAAAAACTCATGAAAATTTTGGATAAATCTCCATTGTTTTCACATGCATTTTTTACTATTTCAATAGATTTATTAAAATCATTTTTTAATTCATTTTGCTCTTCATGTGTTCTCATTGTATTTCTCCATAATTTGTAATTTGTAATTTGTAATTTGTAATTTGTAATTTGTAATTTGTAATTTGTAATTTGTAATTTGTAATTTGTAATTTGTAATTTGTAAGTTTTAAAATGGTATATCATCAACTTCAATAAATGATGTTGCCTTATCTTCGTAAAGTTCAAATAACAATTCAAAGTTCTTTGATATATAATTGATTTTTTTCAATTGCTCTTTTAATTTGCTCTCGCAAATCTTCAGTTCGTGATTTGAGAATTTTAGTTCATCAATTTGTAGCGACAGTGTTTTTTGTAAATCATAAAGTCTTGATTTTAAATATATAAAATCTGTTTTAAAAATTTCTTTGTCAATTTTAAAAAGTAATTTTCTTAAAAATAATATGTCTTCATTATCAATTAGACTAACTTCATCTAGTATTATAGTTTTTAGTGATTTGATTGATCTTTTTTGAATTGTGTTCATTTATTTATCTCCTTTTTAGTTTGTTTTAAATAATTTAATATCTCCTCAAAGATTTCTTTCCTCAATTCTTTGCCATGCATTCCGTTGTAAAGTGCATCTTTCATTAAATGTTTTACATGAATATATGCGGCCTGTTGGCCCATATGATGTGCAAAGCATAAAACTGAAAGATTGAAGTAGTCTTGGTTGATACGAATGGTCGTTTTTTTGCCATTTTTTGTATTGCCATAGATATTCATATCAAGGCACCTTTTTTAGTGCTGATATATGGCTTATTAGGCTTGGGAATTCGAATTTTTGAAGGGTAGGCTGTTTGAGCCTCAAAGTGTTGCTGGTGAGTGTTATATGTATTTTTCTTCATTGTTCTCCTGTTCAGTTAATTTGTTTTTTCTAAATCTTATTTTCCGCCAACCCTTATTGACTAGCTCCTCTAGTTTATAATGCTTATCTTGTCAAGCTTATTATCATTATAGCATCACTTTTGAAGGAGTCAAGATTTTAATTAACATAAATAACAATAAGTCAAGTGATATTTTCATGCTTTTATACTTTATTTGATTAAATGTAATGTTTATAAGGGTTTTGGGGGGTATAAAGCAGGAGCTAGGAAGGTGAAATTATTTTTAAGCTAGACTTAACAGACCTGATTTGCGGTTAATTGCTATGGCTAAAATTATTTTGTTTGTTATTTTATTGTTAGCTAATCCATCTATTGCCTCTGAGTGCCTAAAGCTTGGAGATACCCAAGCTAAAGACATTACTAAGTCGCAAATTTTATTGTGTGAAGATGAGGCATTGGATAAAAATAATCCAACCTATTATTTGATACTGGATAGTGTATTAGAAAACCTTTTTATTTTGGATTATGGGCAAAATATCTCCTTATATAATACACCTTCATTAATATCATCACTAAAGAAAAAGCAATTGGAAATGATGAAAAATAGAATTTATTGGCTTCGAAAAGCATCTGATAGTGGAAATATGACGGGGCTATATAGATTGGGTAAAGTACTAACCTATAAGGATCACCGTGCAAATGATCTAAATTATAAGCATTTGGATGAAATTTATGACTTAGAGAGTGGTTATAACTTTTTATTGATAGCATCAAAAAAAGGCCATGCGGCTGCTCAATATTATATATCTGAATATTTAATGGATAAAAGATTATTTCCAAGCCCTGAATCAAATCGAAAAGTGGCACTACAATGGCTGATAATGAGTGCCCGTAGTGACAATCATTTGGCAGCAATTGCTTTTAGTTTTCGTTTTTTATCTGATAAAAGTGCTGTTTCAAATATGCTTTCGATGGCATGGCACTTACATGCTATGTCGCTAGTGGAGACTCAAGGTTTCACAGATAGTGAAATTGAATCATTAACTACCTTATACTTAACGGAAAGGATGAAACACAAAAAAGAGGAGGATTACACTGAAGCTATAAGTATTGGAAGATTTATATTAGAAGATATTAAAATGGGGAGATATGATGAGTATGGAATTACCGATTACATAAATAAAGTATTTGATGAGCAGGAAAAAACAGCTGAAAAACCAAGTGAAAAACCAAGTGAGTGGGGTGAATGGAGTGAGGATGATACTAAATTATAAAAAATAGGCACCAAGTAATACCTCTATTAATAAATATATATTATATTGTGATCAGACATAAAAAAGCCCCGTGGTTAGGGGCTATAGAGGTAACTAGAAGCTTCTACTTCGTTAAAAATAAGTTATTCCCTCCAACTTTCAAACTCTTTTAACAGATCAACTACTTCAATATTGTGTTGAAATTTTTCATCTGTGAAATTGAAACATGATAAATCCAAGTGACCATCACGGTTATAATACCGAATATCATTCATAAATTGAGTTTTAGCGACAATTGGCAATGCTTTCAATTCTTCTGAACTGAGATTCAATTTTCGATTTTTTTGATAATCACCCACCTTTATAATCAAATCTGAACAAAATTTGATGTTTGTACTGGATATTGGACAATTACAAGCTTGATAAAATAGGTTTATCATTTTTGGATTGTACATGTATTGAGTGTTCGAATTTGCTGTAATTGAACTTAAAAGTATTAGTGCTGAGATGAAATATTTCATTATACAGGACCATCAAAATAATCAAAATCTTCTTCTTCAATGCTATTATTTTGACTGTACTCAGGTTTATTTTTATCTAAAAATGATGTATCTAGAATTGATGGAGTATTGTTATCAAGCTCTTCAATTTTAACCGCTCGCCCAAATTTTGGATCATAATCCATTATTACTCTAAGTCTTCTTTCTCTAATATTTAACCAACTGCCATTTCCTAGAACCAATTCATTTACTTTATATCTCTCTATGCCTGGGGCATCGTAATCATTTAATGGTAAAGGTATGAAAACTGGTACATTTCCTAAATCTGGAATTGGTCTTTGAAGCTCAATTAAAGCTTTATTGAAGCCTGAACTTGACTCATCTTTTGATTTTAATATTTTTATATTTAAATGCTTTTTCTTATCAGAAGTTAATTCAACAACTCCACGAATATCAACAAATCCAGCCTTTATAATTGCATGAAATACTTTTTCGGCAGATTTGGGGATTGCAAATATTGAAGTGATATCACGAATATATAGCTTTAAATAATCTGGTTCAACTTCAGGAAGAAGTTCTCTGTCAAGATTATACTTTTCAATAATAGCTTCTTGATTATCCTTTAAATTTTTATAGTATTTCTTTTGTGCAGCTCGCATCTTGTCATTTTTTGGTGGGGTGGTCATTAACCACAAATGATTCCTGTTAGCTGTTCTTATATATTCAACTGTATTTTTATTTTCTTTGATTTCGATTACTAATTTTTCTTTTTTAGTTTTCTTGTTTTGTGTTTTTTTCATAATTTCCTCGTTATGTTCTTACTTATATTAAGGAATTTATTTTCCTTATTGTCAAGTTTTTGAGATAATTTTTATCTGCAACTAAGTTAAAACCTAGTAAAAATATAGAAATATATTTTAATATCAGGAAATTATTTTCCTAATATTTTGTATAATATTGTGTTTTTAATGATTTTTGAGGAATAAGTTTTCCTGTGATGAGGACAAAGTGTCCTGTAGTGAGGAAGGTCTGTCCTGTGATGAGGACAAAGTGTCCTGTAGTGAGGAAGGTCTGTCCTGTGATGAGGACAAAGTGTCCTGTAGTGAGGAAGGTCTGTCCTTGAATATTTTTTTTTCAATCTCTTATAAGTCAATAAACATAAGGGTTTTAGAGGATTTGAAAAGTGGTTTTTTTTCATCTATATAATATATCTATATAGTATGTCTTTTTACTGTATCTATAAGACACATCTATGAATATATCTATTGCCTCATATATATAGGAATAATTAAGTAATAGTTAAAAATTGTGGCGGAAAAAATAACCTGATGAAATAACTAAAGTTATTTTATTAAAAGAAATATCCGCATTATGCTTTTAATAAAATGGCTTGCCATTTCCTCTGCTGCTCTTTTCTTTTGAATTATTTTAATTAGATGGATTGACTAATTATATAAATATGTAATATTGATTTTAGACAGCTGTAAAAGGATTTACCTATTATTTGTCTGCTGTCTTACCTCCCGAAAAGCCCTTATTTCCAAACAGTAAGGGCTTTTTTTTACCTTTTTAACTTGCTAGATTTTGATTTCTTACTGGATATAGAGCTTTCCGACTCCATTCTTCTCTGTTTTTCTTTAACAATCTCTCCAACAACATCGCTAATTGTCTTAGAACCGCCAATTATCGCCCTTAAAAATCTCTTAAAGGTGTTCGAGTTCATATTAATAGAAATATCATGTCGTTTTAACTGTTTGACTATCTCTAACTTAATTTGATTAACATCTTTTGAAAATTTATCTTTCATGATTTCACCATATTTTTATTATTATTCTTTATAACTTTACCTTATTTTCTAATTAAACCTAATGCCATATAAATATTAAAATACTTAATATTAGTACCTGGCAAGTACAATAATACGCGTTACTATTACTTTGTTCTTTGGAAAAGGTTGTTTGAAAATGAATAATTTATTACAAAATCAGGTAGTCAAATTGATGTTAAATAGACCAGATCTAAACCAGATCCAAGCATTTAATATCTGTTTAAAGTGTAATTTATCCAAATTCAAAAACGACTTTATCAAAAGAGAAAATCAATACAACCAAACCAAAAAATCAGCTTAAAAGGTAATTATTATGTCTAAAGTAAATACAGAGTTTGAAAGCATTCAATCGCAAATTGATGATTTAAAGTTAAAGCAAATTAACATGATGAAAAAAGCCAAAGCAGATACTCAAAAGGAAATTGAAAAAATACTTGAGAAGAACGATTTCGATCTTTATCAAATATACCCTGACATAGTTAGAAAGATAAGTCCTAACAAGTCTAAAATCGTTATTGAGGGTATTGAATACACTTTCGTTAATCGTATCTCAAAACCAATTAAACAGGCTCTAATAAGCCTGAAACTAGACCCCGAGACATTTACCAAAGAAAAACTTCTCGCTGACTTTGGGGCTTAATATAGAGGGGAGAGATTCCCCTTAAAATTTAATTTTAATATGGTTATTTTTTATGTTTAAAATTACAGATAAAAGATTTGCATGGTTCGTACTTATTTTAAAAATCGGTTTAATCTTATCGTTTTTTTATCATCCTGATATGAACAGAATTATATTAAATAAGATTGGTATTATTGTACATAATGATTTCTTTTCACCAATTTTAAGTTTTATTTATACGATATATTATGGCTATTTATTACCTTTATTTTTAAATATTGACTAGTAATAATATTTATATGTGCTACTAAAATACTAAGGACAAATAAAAATAATCGAGGTAATCCAAAAATGAAATACATAATAATAATGCTAGTCGCAATCATATCTAATGTTGCAAGTGCTGAGTCAAACTTTAGAATTAAATTAAATTTTGATCATTTAAAAATAGATAACAGTGGTGGTTCTGTGGAATTTGGTGATTCAGAAACGGAAGGCACACCAATATCTTTAGAGTTTGATTTTGATATGCTAACCAAATTCCAAGCAACTACAACAATTCAAGACTCTTGTAATGGCACTTTGTCAGGTTCGTCACCTTTAGAATTTGGACTAAATATAACTTTTTATGCTCAAGCAAATTTAGGTTGTGTCAGTGTCGTTACACTAGAATTTCCAACACCCGTTAAATACATATCACATACCAGATTATCAGGTGCACCATTAGATTTATTAGGAATTTTGGAACCTGTAGAAATTGATTATCGTAGCGGTGCAGTACCTTTTTCAACCACTTGGGTAATGAGGGTTCAACAAAATCCAATGAGTAGTTTACAAACATCTACAATTGATAGTTTAAAATTTGAAGCACAAAACCAAGCAGAATATGATTATTTCATAGGTAATTAATTCTTTTCACACTGATTAACAAAATGCAAAGCATGATTAACGGGTCTTTTTTATTTGAATTTAGGCCTTTTTTTACTAACTAACGAGGATTTACATTATGTTTAGAATTTTACTTATAAGCCTTGTTTTGGTTGGTTGCACTCACGACAATGACGATTTAAAAGGAGATTGGACATTATCCTGCTATTACACAAGCAGTGTTATAAGCCAATTTAGCGGTATTTATTCGTTTAGAGATGGGATTATTTAAGGCTCAGTTTAATAATTGCTTAAATAAGGGTTTTGAAGCTTCTGAGCTAATAGTCGAGTATCCGTATAGCATTGGTGAAAGTGTAGTATTGGGTTCTGGAATTGATGCTTTTTTAATTAATATTCAAACAGCGGAAAACGACACTATACCAGTATTAATATACATTCAGGATAATCAGCTGTTCTGGTCATGGGGCTTTGATAATACAAATTTGGCATATAGCATTTTTGGTATGTATTATTTAGATATGGCGGTTTGGGGTGGGTTCCCATTATATTTATCTCAAAAAGATGCTATATTTTATCCAATTCGTGAAAATTTTCTTGAATTAGAAAAGCCGCACAGTATAAATTTTAACCAGTATTTAGAAAGGATTTGAGCATGTCAGGTGAAAAATTAGCAGAAGTAATAACAGAAGAAGAATTGTCTGTAGATGAAATTGATGAACAACTAGCTGAATTACAAGCTAAACGAATTACAGCATTAGCAAATCAAAAAAATACAGTAAAAGTAGAAATTGATAAGTTAATTAATGATTCAAAGTTTTCATTATTAGATTTATATCCTGAATATACAGATGTTATTGTTGAAAAACCTGAACCAACACATGTAACAATCAATAAAAAGCAATATAAGTTGCCAAAAGACGGCATTGGTAAATCAATTGAAAAAGCATTAAAATCGGCTGGTTTTAAAGTTGCTGATTTTGACAGAGCAAAAGTTATTGATAAATTTAGAGAAGATTAAGAAATATTATCAAGGTGTGAATTATCACACCTTGTTCTAATACAACTTTAATATTTTATAGTTTCAATTATTCTTTTCAGTTCCGTTATTTTTGTATTTGTTTCAGAAGCATAATCATCAAATGTCACATCATCTTTGCCATGCCCTGCTATTTGTTTAACGATATAAGCATTTAATCCATTTCTTTTAAAATCGCTTAAAACTGTTGTTCTTATTGCATGAAAATCCAGTTTTTTCCAACCCTCTTCTAGTTTTATTATTTCTAAATTTTTGAAAAGTGCACCATTAAACCATTTTGATAGTGTGATTGCCCAACCATCTTTTTTTATTGTTTGAGTCATTTTTCTATTTCTTAAATCAGAAAATAAAAGTTTAGACTTTGACTTTCTTGTTTCTTCAACAAAATCTAAAATCCCATATTTTATAAGTTCAGAATGAATTGGGATTCTTCTTTCCGCATTTTCATTTTTTAAATCTTTATCAAACAGATGAATAAAATCTACATCATTTGATTTCACAAAGTCATTTATATTTAATTCTGAAATTTCATTCAGTCGCATACCTGTGTAAAATGCGATTTTTGGAAACCAAAAAGCTGATTTTCGAATAGTTTTAGCTTCTGTTTTTGAAGTTATTTCATAGTTTAAAATTTTATTTATATCTTTTTTATTGTAAGAAACTCTTTTAGTTTTAGATATTTTCTTAGACTCTTTTAGTCGTAAGCCAGAAAATGGATCTTTTTCTACCTCACCAATTTTTATTAAATATTTAAAGAGTGAAGAATAGTTATTTATATATCTGTTGATTGTTTTATTTGCAATAGTTTCATCACTATCTTTTTTTGTGCCAAGGTTTTTATCGATAACCAATTCTTGAATATTTATAGCCATCTTTTTATCAATTCTTCTTATATCAAAATCTTCTCCGATTTTTTCATATAAGAAATTAAAAGAACCACGGTAAAGAACCACAGTATCAACTTTAACTTCTTTTTCTTTTATTTTTATGAATTTTTCAAATGTTTCTTTTAGTTTTAGACGGTTTTCAAGTTTAATTTTTAAATCTTCTTCTGTTTTTTCAAGAAATTCTTTATTATTATTTCTAATTTCTATCATTTGCATAGCCTTTAAATCTTGAATGAATGTTTTATAGCACAACTCAAAATCTCTGTATAAATTATTATCAGGTCTTTCTGAATTTTCGCTATTTTGTATATCTTCAAAATTATAATGTTTTTCGATAGTTTTATTAATAAATAGAATCAATTGTTCTTTAAATTTTAACTCTGTCTGTGCAAAACCTTGTACAATTTTATAGGTTGGTACTTTTTGCTCTGGAAAAGTCATTCTGCAAAATTCTAAATACTCATAAAATTGTTCTTTATGGGCAATATGATTTTTTTGGAAATCTGATGGGTTTTCTTCGTTAAAATTATCTTCAATATATTCATTATAATTATTCTTATCAGAAGTTGTTAAAGCAGTAAAATCTGTATGTTTTGGGCTTATACGATACAAACTGTCATTTACAATACAATATTCAGCTATGCTTTTATATTTTTTAAATCTTTCTCTCAAAAAAACAGAAAATCCTTCCATTTGAAAACCCTTAAAATCCTTTGTTAATTGCTTTTTAATAAATCTAGCTATGAATAATGCATCATCTAATGAATTAGTTTCAAGGGATTTGCAAAAAAATGATGAACCTAGCTTTTTAGCGATATTTGGGGGGTATCTAAATCTTAGATAGAAGTTACGACTTTTTGGGAATTTGTACAGATATGAGGGGTATTTGACCATGATTTTGTCTTCTATGTGACAAAGTCATGTGACAGAGTAATATTATAAAATCACAGGCATTAAAAAAGCCTTGTAAATCAAGGACTTACAAGGCTTTCGGAATAAATGGCGGTGAGGGAGGGATTCGAACCCTCGAAACCTTGCGGTTTACACGCTTTCCAGGCGTGCTCCTTCGGCCACTCGGACACCTCACCTTAACACTTCTTGCAGAGCTGTTT
>MAAB01001494.1_pt1 | contig 20136 bp, 20 predicted proteins | sample 1115991 | NCBI WGS metagenome assembly MAAB01 (sample SAMN04961124, study PRJNA320927) | seawater metagenome | isolation source: sample BD02T18 sea water enriched with oil for 18 days | place: USA:Gulf of Mexico | collected 2013-07-27
GATTAACGACTGCTGATGGTTTTGCTTTAACGTGTTGATTTCATTGTTGTAGCCGCTAGTTAGCTGTTGGAATTGCTCCTGAAATTCTTGTGATTGTTGTTTAAGTTGTTGATGAGTTTGGTCTACAAACTTAGATTGACTGTCAAGGTTTGCCTGTAACTCTTGGCTTTTAGCGATAAGAGATTGTTCGATGTTTTGTTGTTGAGCGAGCAAGGTTTGCTGCTCTTCAGCTGGGTTGGCTTGCTGTTTAGCTATTTCTTCTTGCATTATTTGGGTAATACTAGGAGGAATTGCGGGTTTGTTGTCTGAATTTTGTGAAGAAGTAGCTGACGATTGATTCAATTTAAGTTGACGCCACTGCTCAAAGCAGGCAACGACATCAATAGAGTTGTTGGGAAACTTTTCTAGCACACTCTCTAAGGTTATAGGAGTACCTGTTTGGAGGGTTTGCTCACAAAATAATTCCACATCCTCATAAGTGAATGATTTAAGTGCTTGTGCCATAGGGTTACCTCCAAAATACAACAAAAACCTAAATGTTCGTTGTATCAAAAAATAACAATTACTGGTAATTATAACAGGTATTAGGGATAATTTTTAATCATCAAGAAAACTTTGCCAGCATCCGTATTTTTTGGTTATTCTTGTTAAGAGTTAGCACAATTGAAGGTCTGCTTTCTAGGGTCAAAGATTTAATGTCAGACTAGAGTGACTGTCTCAAATTCGTTCTAAGAAGACCTTGTTAAACTTATTCGTTTAATGTCTTCTATGCGCCTTGAGTTCAAATGGTGAATGCAACGCTATCCTTAATACAAAGGAGCGTAGCCATGAAAAGAAGACCTAAGGTTTTAGTACCATCACGACAGTTGCGTAGTCTAAAACAGCCGTTAGCCTAACAATTCTATGTGTAACAAAATAAGAACGAACTATTTTTAACCGTCTCTTTTCATATAAGACCAGCAAAACGATCATTATAGACAGTCAACTTAAAGCCCACTTTTTAATAGCTATTGTCTAAATCCAGCTTCATGCTTTAGACTTTATATTTCATCCATAGTTGGATTTTATATGTCGAAAAACTTTACACTTTTGACTCTTAAAACTTAGTTTTCTATTAATAATTTAGTATCTAATTGAATATCCGCAAGTTACTTTTGATAGGAATAGTTTATGCATCTCATTAAAGCTTCAATTTAAGAATTCTGCTTTGACTTGTATTCGGATTTTAATTAAGGCTGCCAATTATGAATGTTGAGAGAAGGGTAAAAACACAGAATATAAAAGATAACATAGACCGTTTATCTATTTCTCAAGAAATAGCATTGGTAGAGGCATTCTCTTTAGGTTTTTCATTACGGCACACTCGTGTGGTAAATGATGGGGTGTTAGCTATAGCTAATAAAGGGGATTGCATACTAACTATCACGCCAAGCGGGATTACTGAATATAACTCTCAGCTTGCTATTAGGTAATAATTTTATTTGATGTCGTATAATAAACTAGACTGAGTGCACTATGAGTTTACTAAATATAAAAAGGGCATTAACAAATCTGCATCGACGTCATAGATCTGTAGAAAGCTATGAATGGTGGAACTACCTTAATTATGCTCAAAAATTTTCTGTAAGTTCATTATATAAGTTCGGGTATGAAATTAACTTTGTCAGAATAACAAATCATAAAAGCACCGTTATTATGTCGCTCAATGATAATATTGTGACAGTTGACGAGGATGGCTTAATTGATTCTCACCCTGGGATTCAAATTCGACGAAATTAAATGGTAGTTATGTGTCTTGATTGTTCTTACGTTAGGGGGGGCTCGGTTCAGGAGTCATAAGGGGAACATTAATGCTAACGATAGCTTAAAGTCTTAGATCTGCCGTTAGTAAAGCAAACTCGAACGTCAAGACACCAAGCTGACCTTTAATATTTCCCAGTCGTAGCCACTTCAGACTGTGTTTCAATTTCATTTACATAATAGGTAATCAAAGTATAATTGTGGACATATTAATAAAGGTATTTAAGCAATAATGGCAGAGAAAAAAAATCAACCTGAAATCAGCGTTACGCAGGTTCATCTAGCAGAAAGTAATACTCAAGATTTAACAACGAACAGAACTTCCCTAAGTCATGAGATAGATAAAGACTCGCCTAAAATTGTGCTTGCGACCCTTAACGCACGTTTTTTCCATACTAGTTTTGGTCTGCGTTACCTTTATGCAAACTTAAAAGAGTTACAAGATTTTTGTGAAATTCAAGAATTCATTATCCAAACTCGTGCCCTTGATATTGTTGAGCAAATCTTAGCGTCAAAACCGGATATTGTTGGTTTTGGTGTTTATATCTGGAACATAATTGAAACAACGAATGTGGTTAATCTATTAAAAGTGATTGCACCTGAAATAAAGATTATTTTAGGTGGCCCAGAAGTTAGTTATGAAACAGAGCAGCAAGCGATTGTAGCTTGTGCCGACTATGTTTTAACTGGTGCTGCAGATTTAAGTTTTTATCAGCTGTGTAAAGATATTATAAATAATACGCCGCCAGATAAAAAAATTGTTCATTCTAAACCTGTAGAGCTGAACGACTTAGCATTGCCTTATCAATATTATACCGATGAAGATTTAACTCATCGCCTGCTTTATGTGGAAGCGTCCCGAGGTTGTCCATTTAAATGTGAGTTTTGTTTATCATCGTTGGACAAAGCATCCGTGCCGTTTGCTTTGGAATTATTTCTTGAACAAATGGAAATCCTTTTTCAACGTGGTGCAAGAAACTTTAAATTTATCGATAGAACCTTTAATTTAAACATTAAAACCACGATGCAAATTATGCAGTTCTTCTTAGACAAAATGTCTGACGATCTTTATCTGCACTTTGAAGTGGTGCCCGATCACTTACCGAGAAAGCTAAAAGAGTTGTTAGCTCAATTTCCTGCAGGAAGTTTACAATTTGAGATAGGCATACAAACCTTTAATACGGAAGTGCAAGCTAATATTAATCGTAAGCAAAATAATGCTAAATCAAAGGAGAACTTGTTGTGGTTAAGGGATAATACCGCTGCACATATTCATGCTGATCTTATTTTTGGTTTACCCGGTGAAACCTTCGACACGTTTAAAAATAGCTTCAACCAACTCTATCATTGTCGTCCTCATGAAATTCAAATGGGTATTTTGAAACGCTTAAAAGGTAGTCCAATAATAAGACACACAGAACCATTCGACTTGCGTTTTAATCCTTTACCACCATTTGATATTTTAAGTACAGATAGGGTAAGTTTTACCACAATGCAGCGTATTAATCGCTTTGCTCGATATTGGGATATGATCGGTAATTCAGGCCGTTTTAAATACTCATTACCCTCAATATTATCAGATGAGCCTTTTGATGATTTTATGGCTATTACCGAGTGGATTTTTAACAAAACGGGTCAAATACATAAAATTAACCTGAAAAAACTATTTGAGCTGATTTCACAATCTGTAGAGGCGTTATTTCCAGAAAAGCATTCACTTGTGATTGAAAAAATAGAGTTAGACTACGATGCTGCAAAGCTAAAAAGTTTGTTTAGTGGCCTCAATCTTTATGCGGTAGAAAAGATTGAAACAGTGGCTAAAAATAAATCATTAAAGCGACAGCAACAACATATGAGTTAATAAAATACATGAACAAAAACATCATTGATCTACAAGGAAAGCTAGAAGCATTATTATTTGCACAGCGCGATAATTTTCACCAAGGAAAGGTGGCAGACTATATACCTGCGTTAGCCGTTGTTAAACCAGACTTAATGGGGATTTCAGTGGCAACTATTGATGGTAAAGTTGTCGGGGCAGGTGATTACCAACATGCTTTCTCTATTCAAAGTATTTCTAAAGTATTTGGTTTAGTTATGGCTATAAATCGTATTGGTGATTCTATATGGCAACGGGTAAGAATGGAGCCATCAGGTCAACCATTTAACTCTATCATTCAGTTACAATCAGAAAAAGGGATACCCAGAAATCCAGTGATAAATGCAGGAGCTATATTGGTCTCAGATATATTAACAAGTCATTTTTCATCAAGTAAACTCGCTTTTTTAACCTTTATTAGAAAGCTTGCTGGCAATGAGAATATAAGCATAGACAATCAAGTTTATTTATCCGAAGTAAAGCATGGACACCTTAATGCAGCATTAGCCCACTTGATGAAGAGCTTTGGCAATATAGACTCTAAAGTTCAGGACGTATTAAGTCACTATTTTACCCAATGCTCAATATCAATGAGCTGCGAACAATTAGCACAAAGTCTACTCTTCTTAGCGAATAAAGGCATAGACCCCAGAACACAAAAGAGCATTTGTAGTGCACGCGATGCACATAGGGTAAATGCCATATTATCAACTAGTGGTATGTATGATCAATCGGGAGAGTTTGCTTTTTCTGTCGGCTTACCAGCAAAAAGTGGCGTCGGTGGCGGCCTTATCTCTATAGTGCCAGGTTATGGTGTTATTTGTGCTTGGAGTCCGCCGTTAAACCATTATGGTAATTCAGTTGTTGGTATGAACTTAGTGGCAAGCATTGCTGAAGAGTTAGGTTTATCAATCTACCACTAGGGTCTGTTGATCTTTCGCAGGTAAATTTTGTTCGCCTCTTATTACTGATCCATCTGTGTTGGTACTATTTTGGCTTCCTATGCTTATGGAGCGACTTTCGTGTGAACAATATGAATTAAACCTGATATTGATTGGGAAGGGCAAGAACTCAGCCAAGTAGCTTAGCTATTCGAGCTTATTATGGGGAGGCCTATTAATTCAACGGATTGTTTTTCTACATGGTCGACTAACTGAGGAAAGAAGTCTAAAAACACCTCTTCTAACTCATCATAGTGGCGAGTTATATCTTCAATGCTGCCAATAAATTGATTAGCAAAACGAATACGTTTGGAAATATTATCGAGCGAAAAACCTATACCTTCAATCGTTTCATACGCCTTAAACCAATCATTTTTTGTCATGCGCGAAACAACCTGCTGCATTTTAATAGGCATAAAGCTTAGATTTTCATTGAGTAGGGCATAACTCTTTGTTTTAAATTGGCTCAAGGGTATTTGATGAAAGCGTGACCAATGGCGTATAAGGAAATGATCAAACAGCACGTCTAAGGCAATACCGGCAAAGCGTCTTCGTTGGGGAGAAAAATAACCTTTAGCTTGCTTTACGGCTAAGTGGCTGTCGGTAAATCGATCAACTAAGTAATGATTCTCTAAACCTTGCTTAACGGCTGTTGGCAGCTGCTGAATATGAATTTTGCCACCAAAGTCCCCCAACAGATTGCCAAAATGAGAATCTGCATTAGGCTGAGCGAAATATATACCCGTTACCATGCAAGATGCATGTTTCAGAGTGTTTGAGCAATTTCAATTCAAGGCATATCAATGTAGCCATGGTTATTCCATGACAAATTGATGTAACGATGAAGTGATGTTGCTCAAGCACTTCTGCGATGGGTTTTAAATGACTTTATGGGGCGTTAAAGAACAAAAATATAGAGTGACTATGTTTACGTTCTTCTCCTTGCCTAAAGTCATTTAAATTCCCACTGAAATCGAGCACTTTGAATGATAACGGGTATAGATGCGCCAAATAATTCAAACTTTACACCACGCTAATTGTTATATTTTATGTGACTCGGACCAAATTCTTAAGTTGTCTAAAATATTTAGTGCTGTTTTACCAAAGTCGGTTAGCTCATAAGTTACCGCCACAGGTCTATCACTAATGACCTTTCTAAGTACCATGCCTTCACTTTCTAATTCCTTTAAGCGTTGGTCGACCATTTTTTTGCTGGCACCACCTAACATTCGCGTTAGATCGTTAAAGCGAACTGGCTCATCTTTTAAATGATAAATAATAGAGCCTTTCCACTTTCCGCCAATTAAACGCATGCCTTTTTCAATGGCACAGGGTTCAGTACAAGCATTTAAAACTTTTTTTCTGCCTTTAGTGTCTGTTTCTACGGAGCTTTTCATTATATTCCCACAAAAAGTAACTAGGTCACCAAAAGTATACTAATTGATAATATTTTCTAGGTAACTAAAATATACCACAATTACTTGTCAAGAGTCATTATGAATTAGAGAATCTTTATCTCTTTCATGTTAGTTAAATTAAATTAAATTGTATTAAATATTGGAGTTATTTTATGAACACAGCAGAATCGAAAAACGTACTAATTATTAATGCCCATCAGTACTACCCTTTTTCAGAAGGTAAACTAAATGCGGCTTTAGTTGATAAAGCGGCAACTATGCTGGCAGGTAAAGGTTATAACACCCGAGTGGTCACTATGGCTGATGACTATGATGTTGAAGAGCAATTAGCTCACCATCAATGGGCAGATATAGTTTTCTTACAATCACCAAGTAACTGGATGGGAGTACCTTGGTCATTTAAGAAATACATGGATGATGTTTATACGGCAGGTATGGGTGGTGCGCTTTGTATTGGTGATGGCAGACATGAACAGCAGCCGAAACAGAATTATGGCACTGGTGGTACGCTTACTGGTAAAAAATACATGATGTCACTAACTTTTAATGCACCAGCAGAAGCTTTTAATGATGTTACTGAATTCTTTGAAGGAAAAAATGTTGATGATTTAATGTTTCCTATGCACATGAACTTTAAGTTCTTTGGCTTAGAGGCTATGAAAACTATCGCATGTTTTGATGTGATGAAAAATGCTGACGTTGAAAGTGATTTTAAGCGGTTTGAAGCCCATATAAACGCTAATTTCTAGAAAATAAATAGCCAAGGATAAATAACATGACTATAGCATTAACTTATACAAACAAATTACATGCGGGCAGCGAGTTTCCTGAACTAGCAGCTACGCTACTTTCAGGCGAACAAGTACAACTTGGTAAACCACAAAATGGTGCTGACTGGCAATTAGTGCTGGTTTACCGTGGTCGTCATTGCCCATTGTGTACTAAGTATCTAAATCAACTAGAGACTTTTAAAGAAAAGTTACTGGCAACTGGTGTCGATCTAGTGGCGGTATCGGCTGATAGCAAAGTCCAGCTTGTGAGTCACTTAGCGCAGCTTAATGTCAGCTACCCACTTGCTTATGGGTTAACGGTTGAACAAATGCATACTTTAGGCTTATATATTTCAGAACCAAGGTCGCCACAAGAAACGGATCATGCCTTTGCAGAGCCGGGAATCTTTGTGGTCAATAATGAAGGTTTTATACAAGTCGCTGATATTTCGAACAATCCTTTTGTTAGACCTGAATTGAAAACGTTGGTAAATGGTCTGGCTTGGATCAGAAACCCTGATAATAATTATCCTGTGCGTGGCATGTATAAATAGGAGGGAATATGAGTTTATTAAACTTAACTGGATTTATTCTTTCTTGTACGTTGATGTTAAACAGTAATATGGCAACGGCACAAGCTGCTCATATTGCATCGCCAGATATCTATCAGCTTTTGCTTGAGAATGATGAAGTACTGGTGTTGAAAATGGTATTGCAACCAGGGCAAGGTGATAATTGGCACCATCATAATGCAGAAACTGTTTATTTTGAGCAAGGTGGTAGTGTGGAAATAAAAGTTGCTGACGACAAAACTTTAGCATTAGATATTCCTGATGGTTTTGTTATGTGGCATGGCCAATGGCAACACCAAGTGACCAATACCGGTAAAACGCCAATAACGGCCATTATTGTTGAGCAGAAAAGTGTAGAAATAGCAGCTACCAAGGAGAAGGATAAATGAGCAAGGTAGGATAATATATCCAGAAAATAATTAGCCTGTTCATGGTATGAATAAGTAAGAGTGAAATAGTCGATATAAAGGTCATACCAGTAAAGTGGTTTAGGGTATAATCTTTATACTTAAAGCCAGCGAACCGGTGCGCTGGTATAAATGATAAATAAACGCACCATTCATTTTAGGTTTGTAGATAAGTAGTAGTTATGGCTCAAGTACGGACAAGAATTTCCTTAAAAATCGGTTCAAAGAGTGACATCCCCGCTGAAATGGTGTCATTTAATGATCTCATTTCTGATAAAGAACATGTTGCCTTGGTTTTGGGACAGGCAGATACCTTGCAAAAAGTCCCTCTGGTTAGAATTCACTCTGAATGTTTAACCGGTGATGTTTTTCATTCTTCTCGTTGTGATTGTGGTGAACAACTTGATGAAGCTATTAATCTAATGGCTGTAGAAGGTGGTGTGATCCTTTATCTACGCCAAGAAGGACGTGGTATCGGTTTGTATAATAAGATTGATGCTTACAAACTTCAATCTGAAGGCATGAATACTTTCCAAGCGAATAACCATTTAGGTTTTGGTGATGATTTAAGAGATTTTACTGAAGCTGGACAAATGCTTGAAGCGTTAAATATTAATACGCTAAAATTAATGACCAATAACCCGATAAAAGCAAAAGCACTGATTGATTATGGCCTGACGGTTGAGAAGGAGGTTAATACCTCTACTCACCTTAAAGATGGCAATGAAGATTACCTTAAAGCTAAAGTAGACAAAGCAGGTCATAAACTTACTTTTGATTAACTAGTTTCAAAGCGACTAGCTAACAAATCATTGAAGGTGGTTGGTAAACAATTAGTACAGGATTTTTGAGCTTTTAGCTTTAAAGGCCGCTTACTCGCCACTTTCTCAACAATATGATAATTTTGTGCCGTTGGATGCGGATGTTAACAATCCCAAATCAATCATCGGTGGCAAAAGCTTATAATAAGTTCACCGAAGAGGGCACCATGAAAGCATCACCTTACAGAAAGCGAGTTGTTGATGTGTTGGACGAGTTGATGCGTTTTACTTATTTAACCCGAAATCAAAGTAAGTTTTTACTCGACAGGTTTAGTGAACGAAGTGCGAACAAGCTAAATTGTTAGTGGTGTAACGTTCTAAAAAAATAAGATGCTACTCACTATTATTCGCGATTGAGAAAGTGAGACTTGCTTTGATTGATTTTGGTATGTGTTGATGAATTGTCTTGATGTTAACTCCCTTGATAATAAAATTACAATTGCTCATCGATAGGGAGTAAGCCAAATATCAATTCACCAAACACTTTTAAAAAATTAGCATTTGGTTCATGTCTATGAATAACTATTTCGCCATCTTCTTCTCCCTGCCAACGTAAGTCCTTATGGCCTTTGTTATTAGTTTCCAAGAATACTTGGTAGCTATTTCGAGGGTTAATGTCTGTTAATAATGCCTGCTTAACTTTTTTAGCTAAGGCTATATTTTCGATTACGATAACAACTTCAGTATTTATTAATGTTGATCGGGGATCAATATTAAAACTGCCAATTAATACTCGTTTATCGTCAATAACAGAAACCTTAGCGTGTAAGCCAATAGCGGTATCTCGATATTTTTCTGCGGTATAATCATTACGTTCATGGGCATCTTCGCGCATTTCATAAAGTTCTACTCCAGCTTCAAGCAGTGACTTACGTCGATCGGCATAACCATATTGTGCCATGGTGACATCATTGGAAGAAAGTGAGTTGGTCAATACTTTAACGTTAACGCCGTTATCGACGAGTTTTTTAGCCTGTGTAATCATTTGCTCAGTAGGTATAAAATAAGGAGAGCTAGTTAACGAAGTTTTTTGAGCCGTCAAATAGGTACTTTGTAAGCGGTGATATGCATGAGTAGATTTTTCATGTAAATCTTTACGAGGTGGATCAGCATAAACATTAAGCGTTGCCCAATCTAGGTGATGTTCGAAGTTATTTAGTAAAGTTAACAATTCTTCTCTAACCGGAATTTGATAAGGAAAATCTTTTAGATTGGTTATGCGCTTGTTAAAGTCTTGTCTTGTTACCGTTAGTTCAGCTTGCGAATAAATACTTTTGTCTATTAACTTAACATTGTAAGCCCAGGTGCTATTCCAATAATCATCAAACGCTACCGAGATATTTTCAACTTGCTGCCCTAAGGCAAATATATCCATATCTCGAAAATTTTTCTTCTTATCAACACCAAAGTACATATTACCGATATTCCTGCCGCCAAAAATAGCCAACTGATTATCAGCAATAAAAAGTTTGTTATGCATACGATGATTTATCCGCTCAAAATTCCCCAATAAGGCCAAACTACGCATGAAGGAACCGGAATAAGAACCACCGAGCGGATTATATATTTTAATGGTTATATTGGGATGATAATTTATATGAGCCAATCCAATTTGATTTTGATGAGACTCCCAAGAATTACTATCATCAACTAATAATCTAACTTTCACGCCTCTATCAGCAGCTCTTATCACACGATCCATTAATAGCTGTCCAACCTCATCATTTTTCCAATGGTAATATTGTAAATCAAGGGTGTGATCAGCAAGTTCAATGGCTGCAGTACGCACTAAAAAGGCATCTTTACTATTATTAAGTAACGAAAAACCAGTCTTCTCACTGATTTTTTCAGGCTGTAATCGTTGATAAAGGTTATATAAGGTTGATGGTTCTTTATTGGATAAATGAAGAGTGGCCACAGACGTTGTATTATCAGGGAGTTTAGAGCTACAAGATGACAAGAAAAGTAAAATTATAATGGCTAGGTATAATTTACAAAAAGATGACGGATAAAATGAAGTGCTCACTGTTTTAACTGTCATTGATTTAAATGTCATAAGTTTAACCCATTGCTGATTCAATTGTACTTACCTAAAATTAGTGTGGTCTAGCAGTAAAATCAAACTTACCATAGCTGTAATTCATTATACGATGAGGTAGAAACTACAAGAGCAGGAAATATTATAAAACCCTTCTCCTGTTAACTGTAGTGAAAATCTTCATTTTTTAGATTTGGTAGTTAAATTCAATACGGTGATCACCGTCGCTAAAGCTAACGTGTTCATTCCAATTCGAAAAATAACGTAGATTCAATCGAGGCGTGAATTGGTAAGATACCGCCACTTCATGGGGTAATATATTACTCTCGCCAACATAATTTTCATTTTGATATATCGCTTCCTGTCAAAGTTGTTAGCCATAACGGGTTGTAATTTACCCAGAGTTTATCGGTTAAGGTGAATTTTCCATAAAAGCCGACGCAGCAAAGGTACCAGGTAATTTAAGACCATCTTCGCTATTGTTGACAGCAGTTAAACCGATACCAGCAAGTGGATAAAGCCCCATTTGGGTAGTACCTGAATAAGGCTGTAGGATAAGTCGACAGTTTCTCTGTCGATATTAAAATTAGTATCTATTTGGCTGCCACGACCATTAGTCATATCAACTTCAAAGTTCCGATAGCGAATAGAATCCAATGAGTTGTCTACTGTCTCGTACTATGGTTTATCATTATCTCGGATACCAAGTGAACCTCCCGATAGGCCCTTAAATTCAAAAATATTCATTCCCATAGAAGTTTCACTACCAGTGTCATAAGTTTAACCCATGAAATACGCCAATGGGCAATATGCTTATTGGTAATTCAGCCTGCTTTCTTAAAGTAGCTAGCAGGCTATCAATAATGATTCTAATAAGCCTATAGATCCAGAACAATTCAAAGAACTAGCAAAAAACAAGGTTTTAGTGAAGGTCATATGACCATCGAAAGTATTAGCTGAGAGAGCACCAAACGCAAAGCTAACAAAATGTATGGTGGGCTTAAAATAGGATCGCCTTTAGGTGAGTTTTGTCAAGAATTTCGAGAAGATATCAGAGGACATTATAAGTTTCTTAAAGACACGAGTGCTTAAGAGTTAGACCTCAAGCCGCTAATCAAAAGATTAGTGGCTTGTTACATTGTGGAGATCTTAATTTATATAGTTAATAGCCTTGTATTATCACATCAGCTTTTTAAAACGTCGCTTTAACTTTATATCCCTTAAAATGCCCCAAATATTTATTAGGCTTTGAAGCGGAAAACAAAACGGTCAGTTTTTCCTCTTACCGAGGGTTCAAATACCATTTTGCTGTAATCGTCATTAGCATTTTTAAGAAAATGAGCCTCTGCATCTAATACAAAACCGGCTTCTTTAAATTCATCACGTACATATTGATGATTAATACGATGTAGATCTTTATTATGTACCTTAGTGCCTGATTCCATATCAATTACCCCTAAAACCCCACCGGACTTCAATGTTGCTTTTAAGTCTTTTAATATACTTATGCGTTCATCTTTTGGAATATTTGAATAAAAGTCGTGATAGTTCAATACAATAGTTACCACATCAATTTGTTTTTTAAGGCCAATATCATTAAATTCATTTTGGTAGTGTATAACGTTATTTAGACGATCATTAGCGGTACGGACAGTAAACTCTTTAGCAAAACGACCATTCATTACTTCTAATATGAACTTATTATTTTGTGCGTATACTTTGCCCGTTGCTCCAACACGGTGAGACAAAACTTCTGTGTAATATCCACCGCTAGCAAGTACTTCTAGTACAGTCATGCCAGGCTTTATACCAAAAAACTCCATCACTTTATCGGGCTTTCTATTTTCATCTCTGGCTTTATCAGCATCAGTGCGGTCGCTTGATTGCATTGCAGACATAAATTTCTTATCGCTTAAAGTATCAGCTTGTACAAAAGAAGCTACTAATAGACCTACTACGCTTAATGTTACTATGGATGTGGCTAGTGTTTTTTTAATCATCATATTATCTCTCTTGTTGAAATCCATTTTTATTGTCAGTTAATTAAAAGATTGACCAAAGACATTATTAATTTCAAAACAGAATGTAACATTTCATGTACTTTTGTTTTTAACTCAGAAAGTCTTTTAAAGTGCTGTTATTGGTCGTTTTAGTCACGTATTCCTCGCTAGCATTAAGCATGCGGATGTTAAACCTTTCATTCCTTTGTTATTCTCGGGGGTAATTTCAGTGTCAATGTAACACAAGGTTTGTTTATATAGTGGCTTGTTTGGCGGGGTGATTTATTATGGAATTTACTATAAAAAATCGTTGAATAAAAAGTAAAAGTTGCAAAGTAAAAAGGGAATTATGTACATGCAATGTGTACTTTATAGCTTGTTATTTTCTTTCTAAGTAACATTAAGAACCATAAACTTGCCACTTTATAATAACCACAAGATTTTGTCGATTACTTGGTATCGCGTTACTGTGAGCTTACCTCTATTCATTATAATACAATGGCTTACAATGTTTGTATTTGCGTATGTTTTACACCCTGTAAATGAAAAAATCGTAGTGTATACGTAGAGTTTCTTAGAGCTCAACAATGAGATGTTTCTTAGATGCCAATGCCGATATTTATTTAATATAATTAGTTTGTTAAGGGTTGATGTGTTCTTGTTTTCAAAAAAGGTAACTGTGCAATGATTTGTGACTAATGCATTGTACGTTTGTGTTTGTCCCACTGGCTAACTTGCCAATTGGTGACTGTGCCAGCAGCTTCACAGGTGTTGCAGTGCCATTCAATAATGCTAATGTTATCTGAACTATAACTTGCTTCTATATTCCCTATACAATACAGCTCATCAGCTCGGCTGCTGCATTTCAAATCAATTTCAATGAATAGCTGCTCTATATTAGGGCCAGTTGATTGCTGTGAAACCGATAATACAATCTTGGCCAGAAATTCGAAAACCGTTTTTGCTTGTTTAGTAAGCGTTAGTACTTTGCCTTCTTCGTCCAGAAAACGCCTAAAGTCTACCTTTAATGCCATACTTTTTATCAATCTTAGAATGTTAATGTCGCTTACGTATAGCAGCTAAGTGATGGATATAGCCCTCGCTACATCAGTCATCCCTTAACTTGGCTGAATATAAGTTAACTGACAGCACCGTTGAGGGTGAAGAAGTGGAAAAGGGCTTATGACAGCACAAGATAAAGCAGCTGTCGTATCATTTATAAGCCAAGTGATGCCATAAAGTCATCATCGGCGTCTTCTTCATTCACAATTGGCTCTGGTGCTGAGGCAGTATCATCCATTTCCTTAGCAGATTGTTCTAATATCTCATCTGGGTCAATCATTTCGGCAGCCTCAAAATCATGTAACTGAATAAATTCAGTTTTTTCCATGGCAAACTCAAGATAAAATATTTTGTTGGTGGATGTGGTAAAAGTGACTCTGCGCATTTGTGGCCTGTCCATGGCAGTATCAACAGAAATTTGCACCAATTTGTTGATGGTCATCATTTTGGGTTGGCTTTGGGTAATTGATGTTTGTAATTGCTCTCTTACTTTAAAGGTAAAATCACCAACCAGTTGATTCATCAACTCGCCTAATACGTTCGCCACATCGTCAGACATATGACTTTTTGATATTTCCGATTCAGGCATACCCATATTGCGCATATAATCCTGATAAATCTCCAAGGCAGCATCGCTGGTAAAGTTGGTGACAACGATGCCATTAAAACCACCGTCAAACAGTACAAAACTAGAAACATCTGGTCTTAGGCAAGTTTTTGTTATTTTTTGTACCATGGCTGAGTAGGTAATATTATTACCACTGGCTTTAGTTAGTACTCCGCAAACAGATTCACACAGAGTAATAAGCACTTGATCTGTGCCGATGGTTTTGCTTTTTTTAATTTTGTTCACTACGTATTATTCCTTAAACTCGTAAGTATTTTTCAATCTAAACTTTATTATAATTCTAGCAGGTTTCATGCCGACCTTAATATAAATCATACTAATTCAGTTTTGTAGTGCAAAATATAACGAATAAAAGCCCGAGCAAGACAAAGAACAAGCCTCGGTTGAACGGTTTTGATACAGGGAGTCGGTCGAAGTTGCTATAAGCTTATAGTAACATTCTGCTTAAACAACATTAGACTCTACTAATGGGCCAGAAACATATCTACGGCGTAATCACATATCTCTTCAACATGGGTAACGTCGGTATAAATACCATCAATCAGCAATTTAGCTATACCATGAACTGTTCCCCAAAGTACTTGGGAAGCGCGTAGGGCATTATCTTCACCGCTGTGATTAAGGAGTTTAAGTTGTTGCCACGCTCGTGTCATGCTTACCTGATATTGAAAACAAGGGTAGGCGGCATCACGTAATTCTTCCGTGCTATTCTCCTGTTTCCAAATCGTACGGCCAAACATTAATTCATAGAGATCAGGGTTACTTTTAGCAAAATTTACGTATTCATGAATAAAACTTGAAAATTTTTCTTTAGTTGAGCTTCCTTGAGCATTGAAGCTTGTCTTGTTCATTTGATGTAGTCGATTAAACCCCGATTCAGCAATGCCACAAAGCAGCGCGTTTTTATCTTTAAAGTGATGATAAGGCGCTGTTCTTGATACGCCAACGCGTGCTGCCAATTTACGTAACGATACTTCTTCAATGCCACTTTCTTTGAGCATTTCACCAGCAACTTCCAGTAAAGTCGTTCTTAAATCACCGTGGTGATACTTTGTTTTTTCAGGAGTATTTTTCATAACGGCTAATTTAGCAACCTATGGATAATTAATCAATCTTGACACCGTCCTATTTAGTAGGTATTTTAATTCACACGAAACTAGACAGTGTCTAAATCCATATTGCCAAAAGCCGATAATCACAATGGCTACCTTGGATCTATTATTTAACAATAAAACGAGAGTGAGTTATGTCCCAACTTAATAGTGAAACCCAAAAAAATAATAATTTTTCAAAACTGTTATCACCACTCGATCTTGGTTTTACCAGCTTGAAGAACAGAGTTTTAATGGGGTCAATGCATACCGGCCTTGAAGAGCATCCCGATGGTACTAGGCGTATGGCGGCATATTTTGGTGAACGTGCCAAAGGTGGTTGTGGTTTGATGGTTACGGGTGGTTATGGTCCAAGTAAGCGTGGAGCGACTCACCCAGATACAAAAATAATGACCAACGAAGACGATATTGCCAAACATAGAGTTATTACCGATGAAGTGCATAAATATGACAGTAAAATTTGTCTACAAATACTTCATACCGGGCGTTACGCTTTTAACCATAAACTTATTGCACCCTCGGCTATTCAGGCTCCTATCAATCCGTTTAAACCTGAAGCTGTCACTGTAGAAATGATTGAAGAAGAAATTCAATCGTTTGTTGATTTAGCAGTTAAAGCTCAACAAGCAAATTATGATGGTGTTGAGGTAATGGGCTCTGAAGGTTATTTCATTAATCAATTTACTGCCTTACGAACCAATCAACGTGATGATGAATGGGGTGGATCGTTTGAAAATCGCATTAAGTTTGGTGTTGAAGTAGTGCGCCGTATTCGCCAAGCGGTAGGTGAACGTTTTATTATTATTTTCCGTCTTTCTATGATGGATCTTGTAGAGGGTGGCAGTAGTTTTGAAGAAGTAGTTCAGTTTGGTCAAGCCATTGAAAAAGCAGGGGCAACCATTATTAATACCGGTATTGGTTGGCATGAAGCGCGTATTCCTACTATTCAAACTAAAGTACCTCGCGCTGCATTTACTTGGGTAACCGCTAAATATAGAGAACACTTTAGCATTCCCGTGATCACATCAAACAGAATTAATACCCCAGAAGTAGCAGAAGAAGTATTACAGCGTGGTGACGCTGACATGGTTTCAATGGCAAGGCCATTTCTTGCCGATGCTGAATTTGTTAATAAAGCAGCACAAGGTCGCAGTGATGAAATTAATACCTGTATTGGCTGTAATCAAGCTTGTCTTGACCACGTTTTCAATGGCGAAATGTCCAGTTGTTTAGTTAATCCGCGTGCGTGTTTTGAAACTGAAATTAATATTGTGCCGACAAAAACCATTAAAAAAATTGCTGTCGTTGGTGCTGGGCCGGCGGGTTTATCTGCTGCTACGGCTTTAGCGGAAGCTGGTCATGAGGTAACACTGTTTGACGGTGCCAATGAAGTAGGCGGACAATTTAATATCGCCAAACAAGTACCAGGTAAAGAAGAATTCAGTGAAACAATTCGCTATTTTTCTCGTCAATTAGAATTAACAGGCGTCACAGTAAAATTAAATACTCGTGTCTCAGCAAATGAGCTAAATAACAGTGATTTTGATGAGGTAATCATAGCCACAGGTATTAATCCACGGTTGCCGCCTATTGAAGGCATTGAACACCCTAAAGTATTGAACTATATCGATGTGCTTAAGCACAAAAAAACAGTGGGTAAAAAGGTTGCTGTTATTGGCGCTGGTGGTATAGGTTTTGATGTCTCTGAATACTTAGTACATTCTGGAACTTCAACTAGTCAGGATATTGCTGCTTATATGAAAGAGTGGGGCGTTGATATGACGTTAAACGCTCGAGCAGGCGTTGAAGGAGTAAAAGCTGAAATCACCGCACCAGCGCGTGAGGTTTACTTGTTACAACGTAAAGACACGAAGGTGGGCGCAGGTTTAGGTAAAACCACGGGTTGGATCCACAGAACAGGGCTTAAAAACAAACAAGTTAACATGCTCGCGTCGTGTGTTTACCATAAAATTGATGATTCCGGCCTGCATCTCTCTATTGCTGGCGAAAAACAAATTTTAGCCGTTGATAATATTATTATTTGCGCTGGACAAGACCCAGCAAGAGAATTGATTGAAGGATTACAAAAACCTTACCATTTAATTGGTGGTGCGGATGTAGCAGCAGAGCTAGATGCGAAACGTGCAATTAAACAAGGTTTAGAAGTTGCTTTAATGTTTTAACTCTCATTGAGTGGTGGGGGGATAATCTTATTAGAATGTCGGTAAGATAAATTAAGGGAAAAGCTGTCTAAAAATAACTAACGTTCTACACTTAATATAACTTTAAAATAGAACGTTTCACTATGTCGACACTTACTGAGCGATTAAGAAAATACAAAAATACTTTTGAAAAGTCAGTACCATCTGAAGTACTTGAGGTATTAAGTCGGAATATTTCTTTATTGCAAAAACAGCATATAATGGAAAATCGATTAAGTGTTGGTAATAAAATACAAGGTGGTCGTATATATGGTAGTAACGGACATATTGTTGAGTTAGATAATTTGTTATTACAAGCCCCTATGATTATAACCTTTGTCAGAGGTGCTTGGTGCCCATATTGCATGTTGGAGTTACAACAATGGCATAAATTTATTCGATCAATTGAACATCCAATTAACTTTATTGCCGTGTCTGGCGAAATATCTGTTTTTTCTGATCAAGTGATAGAAGATAATAAACTGGGTTTTCCTATTTGGGAGGATAAAAATTATCAGTTAGCAAATAAATTCGGGCTTACTTATGAGGTAGCGCCTGAGATGAAAGCACTGTTGCTAAAGTGGGGCATAGACCTAACAGTACGAACTTGTATGAAGGACTTTGTCTTACCCACACCAGCAACTTATATTATTGATAAGGACCATATGATCCGGTATGCCTTTTTAGAAGAAGATTATACTGAGCGAGCAGAGCCACAAGCTGTGTACGATGAATATAAACATTTACTGTAATAAAAATAAATGAGTAGTTCCACCTAAAGCAATTTACCAAATCTATGTCCCGTCCTAAAATAAAAAAAGTCTGTTGCGAAAGTAACGGACTTTTTACTTTTCTGCATAGTACTTAATGTTGCGTACTGCTAAGGAAAGTAGCCAACAGCTTACAGTTTCTGACACTTCTGCCACATTAACTAAACAGTAAAGGCCGTTCCCTAGTTACAATAAAGCGTATAATTGTTACAAGTTTTATCACTAGATAATTATCAACAAACGTTAACAATAGGTAGGTACATATGCCGATAAAATTGAAACATATATTCGGACTTAGTTTATTAATGCTTGGTGGCTGTAGTCAACTTCATCATGTTCATATTGGCGAGATAGATCAGTCGCAAGGTACGCTAACCCCATTTACGCTTAAGGTTAATGAACTTGGCTTTGATGCAGCAAAAGCGGCGGAAATTGGTGCTGATGTAGCTAAGTCAGCTTCTACGAGTGAAGATTTGGAGATAGTCGCTTTTATTCTTGCGATAAGTAACTTTGGGCCAAAAACAGGTAACCCTGTCTATAACGATGCTTATGCTGAGCAAGTGCTTGCCCAAGTCATTAAGGTCTGTCCAAGTAAAAAATTAACTGGATTAACGTCTGTACGTGAAGCAACTAATGTCGGCCCTGTAAGTGGTGAAGTTGTGCGTATTCATGGCTACTGTATTAACTAATTTTAGGAATTTATCATGTTAAAGAATACAATATTATGTTCATTATTTGCCATCTCACTAAGTGGTTGTGTTGGTTTAAATACAGTGTCTATGACACAAGTTCCAGCAGAAAGAGATAATAAAATAACGACCAATTCATCAAGCTGGAATTTTATCGGCATAAATTTTAGTAATGTCTTTGTCGATGAAGCGATTGAAAACCTTAAAACACAGTGTCCAACGGGGAAAATTGAAGGAGTATATACTAAACACCAAACTACAGGTTATGTGCTTGTGTTTAAAAGAGAAGTTATAGTTTCAGCTTACTGTAATGAGGTGTAGTGATGAAAAAGCTCTTATTATTACTCTCGATATTTGTTCTAGTGATGCTTAGCGCATGTACCAGTAGCATTCATATGTCGCAAGTTGATGTTGACACTATTAGTCCTGATGAACTTAACCGTGGCACAATCATTGAGATTGAGAAATCTCAAAAAAACATTTTAGGTTTTGTCTATAACACCCATTATGCTGACCAAGCTTATGCAGAGCTTTTACAACGATGCCCAAGTGGCACGGCAATAGTGAATGTAGAATATTTAACAAATCATGGTTTTCTAAGTTGGACAGACAAAATCCGCATTAAAGCGGTATGCCACTAATATAACCAAGTAATCCCTTTTAGAATTAGGACAAGAAACGAAAACTGCAATTGTGACGAATGAATAAATATAAAATCATTCGTCATTTTATTATGTCCTTCAAATCCCCATTATAGCCGCCTAACTTAAATCAAGTGGAAATAATAAAAATCCCTGCAATACTTACTAGGGCCTTTTGATCTTTCGCGGTTAAATTTTGTTCGAGATAAAAGCGTTTTAATCGCGGCGAGTAGTATGTAGCCTAGTCACTCTAAGCAAATACTACTCTACAAAGAGTAAAACGCTTTTAGCCGAATCCTTCGGACAGCGCTTGTTGGACATTTTTACGGCGTTATCGCCTTTTTATGTGGAATAACCACATGACAAAGGCTCTGCCTTGTATAAATA
>MAAB01001495.1_pt1 | contig 20133 bp, 16 predicted proteins | sample 1115991 | NCBI WGS metagenome assembly MAAB01 (sample SAMN04961124, study PRJNA320927) | seawater metagenome | isolation source: sample BD02T18 sea water enriched with oil for 18 days | place: USA:Gulf of Mexico | collected 2013-07-27
GAAGGGGGCATTCCCGGACAAATGATACTGGTCTTTATCGGTTTAAAAATTCCTGACTTGGCCGGTATGATTTTGCCATTAAGCTTTTTTCTGGGGATTTTACTCGCTTATGGTCGTGTTTATGCAGATAACGAGATGACCATATTGCATGCTTGTGGGGTCAGTGAGTGGTATATCGTGCGTATTTCTTTGCTACTGGCTTTTATTACCGCAATTTTTACTGGTATTTTCACCCTTTATTTATCGCCCATGGCAGCAGAGTATGAATACCAAGTAAAAGAACAATTAGCGGCGGAATCTGGTTTAAGTTCACTTATTGCCGGTAGGTTCCAAGCCACAGGTAATAAAAAAGCAGTGGTTTTTATTCATGATAAAAACCGAGAAGATAATAGCCTTGAGAAGGTTTTTGTTGCTCAACTGCCCGATAAAAATGACAAACATCAAAATATCATTAATTCGAGTTTAGTTTATGCCGCTAAGGGGGAAGTGATTGAAGATGTTACTGGCTCACAACGGTTAATATTAACGGATGGAACTCGTTATCAAAATGATGTTAAATCGGGCACATTTGGCCAAGTTGCCTTCGGCAAATATTATATTCAAATTCAAGACCAAAAAGTTGAACACAAGCGACGGAAATTAAAAGCGATACCCACAACTAAGTTATTTGATGAAAATATCTCAGAATTTAAAGCAGAAATTCACTGGCGAATTGCTTTTCCTTTAGCTTGTATTATTTTAACTTTTATTGCTGTACCTCTGAGTGTGGTTAACCCTCGGCAAGGAAAATTTGCCAAAATGTTCCCCGCCTTGTTGTTATTTTTAAGTTACTTTTTATTATTAACTGCGGTTAAAAGAGCCGTAGAAAGTGGCGGGATACCTAGTGGTGTAGGTTTATGGCCTGTTCATATGCTCGCGCTAATGTTAGGTGCAAGTTTTCTAATGAAAGGGCGGACCTTTGGTTTAAAACTCAAAGCTAAACTGCCGCAATTGCCTCGAAGAGGTGCCGTCTAAAATGAAAATACTTGATATTTACATTGGACGAATTATCGCTTCAACGACCTTCTTAACTTTAGCGGTATTTGTCAGTTTAAGTGGCATAATTAAATTTGTTGAAGAAATGAAGTCAGTGGGTAAGGGCAGTTACGACTTATCCCATGCCGCATTGTACGTACTGTATTTTATCCCTCGTGATGTCGAAATGTTCTTCCCTATGGCTGCATTAATTGGTGGCTTAATTGGTATCGGCATGTTGGCGAGTAACTCTGAATTAGTGGTTATGCAAGCCTCTGGCTTATCTCGTTTAGACATCATAAAGTCGGTAATGAAATCAGCAACGGTACTCATCGTTATTAGTATGGTTGTTGGCGAATGGCTGGCGCCTGTTGGCGAAGCTTCATCAAGACAAGTCAAAGCACAGGCTATTTCAGGCGGCAGTTTAATTTCATCGTCAGCAGGTACGTGGGCCAAAGATGGTGATTATTTTGTTCATATTAATGAAGTAGAAGATACCGGCTCGTTAAAGGGCATACAAATTTACCGCTTCAATGAGCAATTAAAATTAGCCAGCTGGCTTTCTGCTGAAACAGCTACTTATCAGACTAACGCATGGCATTTAACTGACGTTACCGATACTCAAATTAAGCAAGATCAAATCATCAGTGAAAAAGTTAAAACTAAGCAATGGACATCTTCATTGACCCCTGACAAGTTGGGAGTGGTTACGGTAAAGCCTGAATCATTATCGGTAACCGATTTAGTGGAATACCTTGATTATTTAGAAGAAAATCAACAAGATTCTAGCCGCTATCAGTTAGCTTTTTGGCGAAAAGTCGTACAACCTATTACTCTTGCAGTGATGTTATTGGTGGCCTTATCTTTTATTTTTGGCCCATTACGTTCTGTTTCCATGGGGGCAAGGGTAATGATGGGAGTTGCTACTGGCATTCTCTTTTTTATCACCAACCAAGTGCTTGGCTCACTTAGCTTGGTTTACCAATTTCCTGCAATGTTTGGTGCCTTAATGCCAAGTATACTTTTTACCGGTATTGCGCTGTTTTTTATTAAAAAAAATAACAGGTGACTTAAATTAGTGGGCTATAAACGCCCTCTATTGGCCTCAAGTGAAAGTAACACAACTTCAGTATTGGTGAGCTTGTCTTGTAAGCTATGTTTGTTCTTCCAATCAAGCAATACCCATAAATTGCCCAATCCAAATAAAGTCGGTAATAATCGTTTCACACCTGTTGTTTTAGAAATCAAACTGCCATCTTGATTCTGTAATCGCAAACGCCATGCTTTCATGCCTAGCGTTTGACCGCTTTTTGCCCAGAAAAAAACAAAGAAGTAACCAACCCAAGCTAATTTCCATGCTTCATTTGGCCATTTAAGCCAATAAATATTCGCAATAGCGTCACTGACATGTTCGTAGCCTTGGATACTAAACAAACCAAAATGAATAGCTAAAACAATCAGTAAAAATGACATCGCCCCAGCGGTCATATATACCGCAATGGCAATTAAAAAATCATAAATCCAAGAAGCAAAGCGACGAAGAAAAGTTGCACGAGGAAAATCAGTATAAATAACAGCAGACATAAAAGAGGCTCGATAAAATTTTCGCTAGTTTAGCAGACCTACTTTATAGTGATAAAGAGAATAGTTACCAATTTGCATAAATAAACAACAGACAAACCGTTAAGTTATAAAAGTTGTTGCCTATTGAATGGATTTTCGTATAATGCCTGCCACTTCAATAAGCTTTACAAGTTAATTGGACGTAGAGTGTTTGAAAAGCCAGTGTGGTGAAATTGGTATACACGACGGATTCAAAATCCGTTGCCGAAAGGCGTGACGGTTCGAGTCCGTCCACTGGTACCATCTTTTTTTGTATTAAAGATGCATTTCAAATTGAGCCGACTAATAGGTCGGTTTTTTTATGTCTAGAGTTTGGTTCAGATATATCTGTTGTAAGTAAAAGTGATGTTTGTTTTAACTTTTAATTTGAATTCTTCTTTCTTTTTATATTCAATAAGTGGGGCAAAGTTTAACGGATTTTTTAATCCGAACCTCCTCTAAGCGTAATATCCGTTGATAAAGTTATTTCTCCTTCTAAATTAACAACTGCCATTTTTTCTTTGTTTAAAAATATGGCAAACGTATCGGGACCTTTTCCTCGTATAAACATTAGCTGGTACCCATACTGGTGTAATTTCGAGGCTGAATATTGTTGTGCTAATGATAGTTTATCGTAATGAGTAGCACCAGATAGTTTTAATCTGCGGCGTTCCACCTGATGTATTTTCTGAAGTCCATATTCCTGACTATTTGCATTTACTTTTTCTGATGTATTCATCATCTCTCACCCACTTCAAAATAATAATACATCAACTATAATTTTAAAATGTGTGTTAAATAAGGAGATAAATTAATTTTTCATTTTAATTGAGGGTTAGTGATTAATGTCATCTATAAAGTCATTATTGAGAAAATCTGAGGTGGGAATAAATTTAATCTAATTGGTACTAATTAAAAAGGGGCATCAATGATGCCCCTTTTAATATTGCTAAATTAGATGTTCAACTAGTAGGAATTAATTACTGGTTAAGCCACGGCGTTTAAGTAAAGCTTCTACTTTAGGATCTTGTCCTCTAAACCGACGATACATTACTGTTGGGTCTTCTGAACCACCCGGTTCTAAAACATTTTTGCGATATAAATCAGCTGTCTCTTTATCAAAAATTCCGTTTTCTTTAAAGGCTACCCAAGTATCTGCATCATAAATGTTTGACCAAATATAGCCGTAGTACCCTGAAGAATAACCGCCTGCAAAAATATGCCCGTAATAACCTGTACGGTACCTTGGTGATATTTCATCTATTAGGCCAATTTTGTTTAATAAATCTTTTTCAAACTGTTTAGCATCTTGCAATTCAGCTGTTTCTAGTGAATGCCAGCTCATATCAAGTAATGCCGCTGCTAAATACTCAGTGGTACCAAAACCTTGGTTGAATTTACCTGAAGCTTGAATTTTATTGATAAGTGATTGAGGGATAACTTCACCAGTTTGGTAATGTTTAGCGAAGTTTGCTAAAACTTCTGGCTCTGTCATCCAGTTTTCCATCACTTGTGATGGATACTCAACATAATCACGAGGTAATGCCGTGCCTGTTTGTGAGCGGTAATAACCGTCAGATAATAATCCTTGAATAGCATGGCCAAATTCATGGAATAAGGTTGATGCTTGATCAAAAGTTAACAGGGTAGGTTGGTCGCCTACTGGGCGAGGGTAGTTTAATACGTTATAGATAACCGGCGTAACGTCTTCACCGTACATGCGGTATTGTTTACGGAAGCTGCTCATCCAAGCTCCACCACTTTTACTTTCACGTACGAAATGGTCGGTCATATAAATACCAACAAAGCTGCCGTCTTTATCAATAACTTCAAAGTTACGAACATCTTCATGGTATTTTGGCAAATCTGTACGCTCTTTAAATGTAACACCCCATAATTTTTCGGCGGTAAAAAATACGCCTTTTAACGTGGCTTCTAATGAGAAATAAGGTTTCGTTTCAGCGGCATCGATATCGTAACGTGCTTTGCGAATTTTTTCAGAGTAGTACCACCAATCCCATGCGGCTACTTTAAAATCACCACCTTGGGCGTCAATCATTTTTTGAATGTCGTTACGTTCTTCTTTGGCACGACTAAGTGCCGCAGGCCATACTTTGTCTAATAAATTAAATACATTTTCAGACGTTTTTGCCGTTGCATTCTCAAGGACAAAATTTGCGTGATTCTTATAACCTAATAATTTAGCTTTCTGATAACGTAAGCTAGCCATTTTTGCCGCAATGTCTTGGTTATCATATTCATTACCATTGTTGCCTCGCATCGTGTAACCATTAAAGATGATTTCACGTAATTTACGATTAGTTGAATAGGTTAAGAATGGATTTTTGCTAGGGCGATGAGTGGTAAACACCCATTTCCCTTCATGACCTCGCTCTACTGCCGTTGCGGCTGCGGCTGCGATAATATCGTCAGGTAAACCGCCAAGGTCAGCTTTATCTTCAATAACCATTTCAAAATTATTTGTTTCATTAAGTAGGTTTTCATCAAACTTTATACTTAATTTGCTTAACTGGTTGTTTAAATCTCTTAAGGTATTTTTATCTTCACCTTTTAAATTAGCGCCACCACGCACAAAACCTTTATAAGCCTTTTCAAGTAATGTTAGTTGGTTTATTGCTAAATTAAATTGCTCTTTATTATCATAAACCGATTTAACTCGTTTAAATAATTCATCGTTTAATGCAATATCATCGTTTAAAGCAGAAAGCATCGGCGAGATTTCTTTATCAATCGCACGCATTTCTTTATCGGACATTGAACCAGTCAGACCATAAAAGACATTAGCAACTGAATTTAGAAAATCGCCTGACTTTTCCATGGCTACGATAGTATTTTCGAATGTAGCTGCATCGGTATTGCTGGTAATAACAGCAATTTCTTTTTTATTTAATGCAATGCCATGTTTTACCGCAGGTAAATAATGACTTTTTTTAATCTTAGTAAAATTCGGAACACCTAAAGGTGTCGCAAAATCGTTTAAGAAAGGGTTGTCTTTAGCTATGGAGACGGTAGTTTCTTTTTTCGCATTATCGGTTTGAGTTTTTTCCGTACTACTTTCCGATTGGCATCCTGATATAGCGACACTAATAGCAATAGCTAGTGGGGCAATGAGCTTAGATTTCATTATCATTCCTTAAGTAAATTCAGTCCCAATTATTATGTTCTTTTGTTTTATTTTAATTGACTGAATTGAGGTTATATTTCGTCTTATTTGTAAATCCTTTATTAAGGGGGTACAAATTTACTGACTTTGAATTCTATGATCAGAATTTAATTGGTACAAGTAACTCCTCTAAAAAATAACATATAAGGTCTATCGATTAGGTTAAATTACTAAAAGTGGGGCAATTTATGAGTATCCAGGTTCTTTAGGCCTAATGTTGAATTTTAATGTTCATGCTATTCCTTGTGTGATTATTATATTTATTCCTTTGGAAACTTTCGGTTTTAATAGGGGGATTGGGTTCAGGATATTCAAGCAGGTAATGACGATATCTATACAAATGTAACTCGTTGAAAGTTATTTTAAGCGGATGATAAAAATAGTAATTGTTGGTTGTCAGTCACTCGACTAAGCCACCTTTGAATTCTATATAAACCATTACTATTAAAATAGGCAAAATTAATAGTAATGGTATATATTATAATTTATGGACATCATTGACATATAGAGGGAGGTTTTGGTGAGTATTTCAAAAAATATTTATTTATTTGCGCTATTTAGTTCGCTTTTCATTATTTCTTCCTTTTGTTGTAGTAGTGAAATCATTACGGTTCGAGTCACTCATGCACCGCCCCATTATTTCCAAAATGCCGAGGGTCATTGGACAGGTTCGGGTGTTGAAATAGTTAAAGCTGTTATCCATAAAGCTGGCTATGAGCCTCAATACCTTTCCGTGCCTTGGATGCGTGCCTTGATGTTGTTAGAACAGGGCAAGTTAGATTTGATGATGGGATTATCTAACACTGAAGAACGGTCTAAATTTCTGCACTGGATTGGCCCTGTTAGAAATGAAGAAATGACGTTAATTGTCCGAAACGACAATATTGATTTCCATGTCCAAAGCCTCGATGATATCGCTAGAATCGCCCATGAACGTAAAATTCCTTTTGGCCTGCAGGTTGGGGCTTTTTATGGCGAACATTTTGAGTTGCGTATACAACAAGAAGAATTTGAAGGAGTGTTCACCCCCAACACCCATTTAAAACAGAGCTTAGGACTAACGATAGGTGGGCGTATTTTAGGTTTTTTTGAGAATAAAGCTTTTATTACTCATCGAATTAAAGAAAACCCAGAATATAAACAGTTAGTTGTTTATCCGTTCATAGTTAATAGTGCTCCTGTGTTTTATGGCATAAGCAAAAAAGTTTCTGCAGAGGTTTACCAAAATTTGCAAATAGCTTTTGATCAGTTAGAGCAAGATGGCACTTTGGACAATATTCGCAATAAACAATGGTAATAAATATCAACTATGAAAGTTATCCCTTTCAATTCCAGTAGTAACTATTTTTAACATCACTCCAGCTCTTATCACTTTAATTTCATTACTAAAATTAAAAAAATCATTCCACTTGCTTCAAAGACACTGAATCTAGGTTACACTCTAAATAACGGGTTAAAATGCTCAATAATAAATGAAATTCTCTCGTTTGGTTGTCTATTTATTTCAAAGGATAAGATCATGTTAGAACCAAGGAAAGTTAACAGTGTTGCCGATGCAAAAGCCATTATAGAAGAACGCGGTTTAACTCATATAAAAGTAGGTTTATTTGATGTCGACGGCGTGATGCGTGGTAAATATATGAGTAAAAGCAAATTTTATTCTGCTTTGGATAACGGTTTTGCATTTTGTGATGTGGTTTTAGGCTGGGATTCTAATGATGAATTATATGACAATGTTAGCTATACCGGTTGGCATACTGGCTACCCTGATGCGCCTGTTCGTATTGTTGTTAATAGTTGCCGATCTATTCCTTTTGAAGGTGATATGTTGTTATTTATTGCCGAATTTGACGGTGAAGCTGAAAAATTATGTCCTCGTGGCATCTTACAAAAAGTCTTAAATAAAGCGCATAGTATGGGTTTTAAAGTAAATGCTGCCTTTGAATATGAATTCTTTATGTTTAACGAATCAGCTGATTCAGTCCGCGAAAAAGGCTATAAAAACCTTAAGCCTATTTCCCCCGGCTTATTTGGATACTCGATAATAAGAAATTCGGTTCACGCTGAATTATACCAAGAGTTATTATCTCTTTGTGAAGAGATGGATATGCCAATAGAAGGTATTCATACAGAAACAGGGCCCGGCGTAGTTGAAGCTGCATTAGCGTATGACAATGCCAGTGATGCAGCTGATAAAGCTGCTTTATTTAAAACCTTTATTAAAGTGTGGGCACAACGTAATGAGATGATGGCGACATTTATGGCGAAGTGGTCTGGTGATCTACCCGGTCAAAGTGGCCATATACATTTGTCACTAACAAACCTGGATGATTCATCAGCCTTTTATGATGCAGATAAAGAACATCATATGAGTGATATTCAGCGTCATTTCCTAGCCGGACAACAACGGCTAATGCCAGAGTTTTTAGCGATGATCTCTCCTACAGTGAACAGTTTTAGTCGGATGGTTCCCGGTGTTTGGGCACCACTAGATGCTACTTGGGGAGTTGAAAATCGTACTACTGCGCTTCGTGTTATCCCCGGTTCAGCTAAGTCACAGCGGGTAGAATATCGTTTAGCCGCTGCAGATGCTAATCCCTATATTGCACTTGCCGCAGCACTTGCTTCAGGTCTTTATGGCATTGAGCATAAATTACAGCCATTGCCACAAGTTAAAGGGAATGCATATGCACAAGATCATCCCAAAGAATTAATGTTGCCAGCGACATTATTTGAAGCTGCGGGACGTTTAAAACAATCAAAGGCGGCTATTGAAATGTTTGGTGAGGATTTTGTTGCTCATTACAGTGCATCGCGTGAATGGGAAGAGCGAGAATATCGTAAACATGTCTCTGACTGGGAATTATCCCGTTATTTTGAAATAATTTAATCGTGGCAATCTTATGAGTAACTCAATCGAAGAAGATATGAAACAAACAGCTAAACAACAAACGATATCGCCTATTGATGGTTCGGTTTATGTTGAACGTGAGTTGGCAGATCAACGACTCATCGATAAGACAGTTGAACTAGCCGTTACTTCACAGCGTCAATGGCGCAAAGTTTCGCTTAAAGAACGTCGTAATATTTGTTTATCGATGCTGACAGTATTTGAAGAAAATTCGGAGCAAATAGCTGAGCAATTAACTTGGATGATGGGACGACCTATACAATATGCCAAAGGTGAAATTGCCGGCATGATTGAGCGAGCTCAATATATGATCGATGCAGCACCAAAAGCTTTGGTAGACATTGAACTACCTGAAATTGACGGGTTTTCTCGTTATATTAAACAAGAGCCGCTAGGTGTTGCTTTTGTTATTGCTCCTTGGAACTACCCTTATTTAACCGCCATTAATAGCATCATACCGGCGATTATGGCGGGCAATGCGGTTATATTAAAACATTCAGCACAAACACCCTTATGTGCGGAGCAGTTAGCACAAGCATTTACTCGGGCTGGATTACCAGCAGGCGTTTTCCAGTATTTGCACTTAAGTCATGCTGATACTGAAAACCTGATCAAACAACCAAAAATTAACTATGTGTCTTTTACCGGTTCTGTTGCTGGCGGTACCATGGTTGAAAATGCGGCATCTGGAAGGTTTTTAAGTGTCGGTCTGGAACTCGGTGGAAAAGACCCAGCGTATGTACGTGCAGATGCAGATATTGATCACGCTGTTGAAACTTGTATTGATGGGGCTTTTTTCAATTCAGGACAGTCTTGCTGTGCTATTGAGCGTATTTATGTTGCTAGCGCAGTCTTTGATGAATTTGTTAGCAAAGCAACTCAGCTTGTTAATAACTATAAATTGGGTCGTTCTGATGATCCAATGACAACTTTAGGACCAATGATAAAAACCTCCGCTGCTGATATTGTCCGTGAACAAATTCGTGATGCACTTGATAAAGGAGCTCTTGCCCATATAGATGCCAGTCACTTCCCAATGAGCGAACAAGGCACGCCGTACTTGGCACCACAGCTGCTTACCAATGTTGACCATTCTATGGCGGTAATGACCGAAGAAAGTTTTGGCCCCGTGGTTGGTATTATGAAAGTTGCCAATGATGATGAGGCTATTGCATTAATGAATGATTCTGAATTTGGCTTAACGGCGAGTGTATTTAGTCGGGATGTTGATGCCGCGTTAGCTATTGGTGAGCAAATCGAAACCGGTACTTTTTTTCTTAATCGTTGTGACTATCTTGATCCAGCGTTAGCATGGACCGGAGTTAAAAACTCGGGTCGTGGTTGCACATTATCTTCATTAGGTTATCAATCATTGACTCGACCTAAGTCTTTTCATTTAAAATTACCGAGTTAAGAAATAAAATGAATCTAGATAAATTTTACGTTAATTGGAATTACCCCACCAACATTCGAAGTGGTATCGGCAGAGTTAAGGAATTAGCAATGGCTTGCCAAGAGTTGGAGATGAAGGCTCCTCTATTAGTGACTGATCCAGGTCTCGCTCAATTATCAATGATTAAGCAAGCAGTAAGTACTTGCCAACAGGCTGGGTTACGCTGCAAAGTATTCTCAGAAGTTAAAGCCAATCCAAGTGTTCATAATGTTTTTGATGGCGTTTTAGCTTTCCACAAAGGGCAGCACGATGGTGTCATTGCCTTTGGCGGCGGTTCAGCCATTGATGCGGGTAAAGCTATTGCTTTAATGGTTGGGCAAAAGCGGCCCTTGTGGGACTTTGAAGATGTTGGCGATAATTGGCGAAGAGTAGATACAGAAACTATGGCCCCTGTTGTTGCTATACCAACTACATCAGGTACCGGCTCAGAAGTAGGACGAGCCTCAGTCATTACTGATAGTAATCAGCAGCTTAAACGAATGATATTTCATCCTAACATGTTGCCTGCTATTGTCATTTTAGATGCGGAGTTAACAGTTAGTTTACCGCCTCATCTGACGGCAGCAACAGGTATGGATGCACTATCACATGCCTTAGAAGCTTATTGTACAAACTATTATCACCCTATGGCCGAAGGTATTGCGTTAGAAGCGATACGTTTAATTAAAAATTATTTACCACGTGCGGTTGGTATGGGCAATGATCTAGAAGCCAGAGCTCAAGTCATGGTTGCTTCAACAATGGGAGCAACGGCGTTTCAACGAGGATTGGGAGGCATGCACGCACTAGCGCATACCTTAGGTGCGCTCTATGACAGTCATCATGGGTTATTAAATGCGATATTAATGCCATATATTCTCAGAGCAAATCGTTGTGCTATAACAGAAAAAATTGCACGGTTATCACGTTATCTGGAGCTTGAAGATAGCAGCTTTGATGGTTTTATAAATTGGATAATAACCCTACGGGCTGAGTTGGGCATTGCTCACAGTTTAGGTGAAATAGGCATAGATGAAGGGAACATAATTAAAATAGGCTCTATGGCAGTTAATGACGCCGCAGCCAGTGGTAACCCGATATTATTTAGTGCTGAGCAATACTCATCTATCTGTTTGGCGGCAATAAACGGTGAGTTGTAGCTAGGAAATAAGGTAGTTGTTATGAAAGTAGGTATTCTTATTTGTGATCATGTCATGGAAAAATTGCAACCAGAATTTGGTGACTATCCACAAATGTTTAATGATTTGTTGCATCGACTTGATGAGCCATTAGAGGTTCAATATTATTCAGCCATTGATCAAGAGTTACCGGTAGATATTGATGAGTGCGATTTTTATCTCACCAGTGGCAGTCGTTGGGGAGTGAATGATGAACAGCCATGGATCCAAGCACTAGAAAAATTTATTCGAGCGCTATATGAAGGTAATAAAAAGTTTGTTGGCATTTGTTTTGGTCATCAACTTATTGCTACATCTTTAGGTGGTTGCGTTGAAAAGTCGCCGAAGGGCTGGGGGATTGGTATTGCCTTTGGTGATGTTATTAATAGCCAGCCATGGATGATACCTGCAAAAGATAAAGTTGCTTTGGTGGTAAGCCATCAAGACCAAATCACACAACTACCACCAGAAACACAGGTACTGGCTAGTAATGATTTCTGTCCTTATAGCATCATTAAAGTAGGGGATAACTTTCTTGGCATTCAAGGGCATCCAGAATTTAGCAGGCAATACTCCTATGCGCTAATGGATGCTCGAAGAGATCGTATTAGTGCTGCAACTATTGATATTGCCAGTGATACTTTAGTTCACGAAGCTGATGATGTATTAATGATGAAATGGATCATCAACTTTATAAAACAAAGTACTTAGTCTGCATATTTTATCGGTAATATCTATTTATAAGAGGTTAGGCAAAAACATCACTAATGCTGGCAGATAAGTAACTATCAGCAAAGATACCAATAAAGCTATGATAAAAGGCCAAATCTCTTTAATGAAATCACTTATTGGCACCTTAGTGATAGAGCATGTAGTGAACATCATGGTACCAAAAGGTGGGGTTATTCCACCGAGCATAATATTAACAATAACCACCATGCCAAAATGAATAGGGTCAATGCCTAAATGTACCGCAACGGGTACCACTAGTGGCGCGATAATGATCATCGCAGCGCCACCTTCCAATAACATACCCAGTATTAATAATAAGACATTGAGTATGGCCAACATCAGGTATTTATTGGTGGTGATATCTAACAATAATTCAGTCAGAGTTTGTGGGATACGCTCCCAAATAAGGTAATAACCAAATACTGATGCGGCAACAATAATAAGTACTACTGAACCCGTACCGTAAATAGTATCTTTTAAAATGGGCAGAAAATGACTTGGTTTTAATTCTTTATAGATGTAAATACCGATAAGTGCTGAGACTAAAACGGCAATTGCTCCCGCCTCTGTTGGTGTAAAAAGACCAAAGCGCAAGCCTAAAATAATACCGAAAGGCAGCGCTAAAGCCCAAATAGAATCAACAAATTGAATCGCTATTTCACCAATGCCTGCTTTTTTGTCACGTACTCGACGATAACCGCGTTTTTTGGCAATAATTGACACGGTGAACATTAATGAAAGAGCCATAATGATCCCTGGTACGTAGCCGGCGATAAACATCTTACCAACTGATACTTGGGCAATCATTGCATAAATAATTAGTACTATGCCCGGTGGGATCACTGGGGATATCGCCGAAGAAGCCGCAGTGATCGCAGATGCAAATGCGGCGCTATAGCCATTTTTTGTCATCTGAGGTACTAGCATTTTACTTTGCATGGCAGCATCAGCATTAGCCGAGCCAGACACGCCGCCCATCATGGTACTTAATAGCACATTAACTTGAGCCAAGCCTCCGCTCCTATGGCCAGTTAATACACTGGCCATTTGCATTAACTTGCTACTGATCCCTGAGTAATTCATCACCGATCCTGCCATGATAAAAAACGGAATCGCCAATAATGGAAAAGAGGCAGTAGCAGTAATAAACTTTTGCAAAACTAAATCGGCAGGCATACCCGCGTCGAAAAAGGTGAAATAAAAAATCGCCGCAGCAAATAAAGCATAAGCAATAGGAATACCTGAAAAGTACAATAGAAAAACAACGCCTAACGGTAGATATTCCATGCACTTACCCTGTTTTTATTGTTGAGTTTGAGAATACCTTATTGATATCCATGATTAAAAATCGACAAGTATGCCAAGTGATAAAAGCAAAACTAAATATCAAGGCTGAATTGATCACCGCAGAGCTTATGCCAAGTACTGCGGTGGGTTTCTCAAAAGCAATAGTAGTAAAGACGATGCTAATATAAAAAATGTAGCCGTTAAGTAGTAATAACAGGGTATTTACGGCTAAACGGATCTTATCTTGTGTCACTTCCGATGTCTTCTTAACCAGCATATCAATGCCAATATCCATTTTATGTTTATAAGTTGCACTAGCACCGATAAATACTGCCCAAACAAAACAAATAGTGGCGACTTCTTCAGCCCAATACAGTGAATAACTGGAGAAATAACGTAAAAAGACATTGAAAATAACAATCACTATCATGGTGATAAGGAAACCACCACAGAGGATCTCTTCTAGATTGTTTACGATTTGTTTAAGCCTCATGGCGTCTCTGCTCTTATCTTGCTTAACTCAGCCTGTAATTGATTGTACATCTCAATATTTACCCCAGGTAAGGTTTGAAAAAGCGGTCGGGTCTTTTCCTCAAAGGCGGCACGGTCAATGTCATTAAATTGCACGCCATTGGCCTCTAATTCTTTAACCACTTGAGTATGTTTAGCTTTTAGCATGGCGATCATTTCATCGGCCCCTTGGTTAAATTCATCAGCTATGATCTTTTGATATTTTTCAGGGATCTTTGCCCATACATCCATCGAAATATACACGCCACACGTGCCGAGAAAGTGATTGGTGCGGGCGACGTTTTTCTTACCGGTTTCGTATACCTTAGTGCCTAAGTTGGTAAAGTCAGAGCCTTCTAAACCATCTACTACTCCCTGTTGTACGGCACTAAAGGTTTCTGCCCATGGTAAAGGCGTTGCATTGGCGCCCATAGCATTTAACGTTTCAATAAACAGTTTACTACCGGGGGTACGTAATTTAACACCGGCTAAATCATCTGGTGTATTAATGACTTTATCGGTAATAAGATTGCGGAAGCCAAAAATATATTGTAAAGACAGCACCTTAATGCCTTTATCTTCCAATTTTTTAAGCCAGCCTTGCACTAAAGGGGTTTTAATTAGCTTGGTATATTCATCATAATTTTTATAAAGCATTGGCCCTACTAATGCCGTGAATTCAGGTACGTAGTCGCCAATGTAAGAAGGGTCTTCTACAGCAATGAAATTTGCGCCTCGAACCACCAGCTCAACACTGTCTTTATAAGCGGCAATTTGACCTTGTGGAAAGGTCATAATTTCCACGGCTCCGTGTGTTTTAGCATTTATCCGCTCTGCGACAAGGTCCATAAAGTAAGTCAGTTCTTCTTTAGGTGCAAAGACATGACTAAGGCGTAGTACTATTTTATATTCGTCATCCTGATGTGGTTGGCAGGCCACCAGTAAAAACAACAAAGCCAGCGATAGAATATAACGATTCACACCCAAGTACCTTAAACAGAAATTTTAATGGTTTAACAATATCTTGAGTCTAGGGCATTTGCAAAATTAATGATCAAAAGTTCATACGACTTTTATTCCATCTTTGAGGGAGAAATGCTCTTGTATTTTCTCGATAAAGTGTCAGGATATTTTACATATTCATCAGTGTTGGTGTCGGATAATTTTACAAGTAGGTGGTGATTATATCAGGAATCTTGGTATTGTATTGATTTTAAAGCTTAATTTAAGTTGGCATGGTTTACGCTTAAACAAGACCAGTGGCAAGGATAGTTCATCCTGTCATACCAATAAATATAAATAGTTTTAACGCTATTTATATTTAACTGAAACTTAAATAGGAAGTAATCATAATGAGTAGTCTATTTTTTTCACCAAAAACCATCCTTTCAAAAAAAATCAAAAACACCGCTAAAATTGCCGCCACCGCCTTATTAATGCTAACGGTTAATGGTGCACAAGCTGCCAGTACAACACCGTTTATCACCACATGGGAGGTCACTGATAGTGACCCAACTATCACCATCCCGGTCGGTAGCGGCAATTATGCATATCATGTTCTTTGGGGCGATGGCAAAATCTCTTGGAATGTTCAGGGCGAAGTGAGTCATACTTATGATTCTTCAGGGATGAAAGAGTTGCAAATCTTTGGTGATTTCCCAGCAATGTACTTTGGTAACAGCCAAATACGTACCGTTGAGGCTTGGGGAGATCAAAACTGGCAAACCATGGGTGGCGCCTTTTTTAGAGCCAGTAACTTAACCATTAATGCCTTGGATGCGCCAAACCTCAGTGAAGTCACTGACATGGGGCATATGTTTAGAGAAGTTGGCACACTGAGTGGAAATTTCGCCAATTGGGACACAAGCAACGTCACTAGCATGTTTAGGATGTTTGAAAAATCGAAAGACTTTAATGAAGACATTACTCAATGGGATGTCAGTAATGTTGTCACTATGTCGGCGATGTTCCGTAGCGCTCATGCGTTTAATCAAGATATTGGCCATTGGACGACCTCAAGTTTAGTCATTTCAACTTGGATGTTTAGAGAGGCTTATGCCTTTGATCATGCTCTGGGCGGCTGGGACATATCTAACCTCACAAGAGCACATCAAATGTTGAGTCATAAAGGGTATTCAACCGCCAACTATGATGAAACATTGAGAGGCTGGGCAACACAAGATGTGCAAAGTAATGTGCCTTTTTATGTTAACACTACTTATTGTACGGCGGGTGATGAACGCAATGCCTTGATTAATGACCATGGCTGGATTATTACCGATTTTGGTCTTAAATGCGATTGAATGCACAACTAACCTAAGGCCCAATGAAATGCTGAGCTAAGTTTTTGGCTCAAGGGTATTCAAGCTTTACCGAAAAATACCCTGTGCATTTCAATTGGTTTACCAAAGCACTCTTAACCGAATAAATGACTTTTTTTAGCTGAAATTAATGCCAAAAGATGTACTTTTTATGGCTTCACTCCGTAAATCATCAAATTTTAAACATCAAGTGCATTAATTAAAGGCTTAATGAAAATTGAAAAAGTGTATTCAGAAAGAAAAGAACTTCATGAATTCTAGAAGTATTTTACATAATTTCGAAAAGCATCTACTTCTGGTTGAAAATTTAATTAATACTCAGGAGAATAAAAATGGCGTTAAAAAATAAAGCCTATTTACCTGCATTACTTTTACTGTTACTCGCATTATTTCTTATGTTAATAGCCAATCTTGCCCAAGCCAGCAGTACCACACCGTTTATCACTACATGGGAAGTCAGTGAAGATGACCTAACCATTAGCATACCTTTAGGCAGTTATAATTATAATTACCACGTTGATTGGGGGGATGGCAGTGTTAATACCGATATTTCGGGGATTATAACCCATACTTTTGCAACACCTGGTATTAAAACTATTTCCATTAGCGGTGATTTCCCTGCTATTTATTTTAATAAAGCCGGTGATAAAGAAAAAATACGCACTATAGAAGCGTGGGGGGATCAAAATTGGGCCTCAATGCGAGCAGCTTTTCGTGGCGTGAGTAGCTTAATTATAAATGCCAGCGATACCCCCAACCTCAGTAATGTCACCGATATGAGCAGCATGTTTAGAGAAGTCGTTTCATTAAGTGGCAACTTTGCCAATTGGGACACCAGCAATGTGACTAGTATGTCAAAAATGTTTCTTTTGTCGCAACAATTTAACCAAGACATTAGTGGCAATAATGTTAGTAACGTAACGTCTATGATGTCGATGTTCCGGATGGCTGATGCTTCTAAACAAGATATAGAACACTGAAATACCTCAAGTCTAGCAATTTCAACCTAGATGTATAGATAGCCTTATGGCTTTGATTATGCACGGGACGGCTGGGACGTATCAAACCTAATAAATGCACATCAAATGTTAAGTCATATAGGGTATTCAAGCACCAACTATGATGAAGCATTGAGGGGCCGGGCAATACAAAATGTGCAAAAGTAATATCCTATTTTATGTTAACGGTAATTATTGTCTTGCGGTTGATAAACGCAATATATTGATCAATAGACATGGCTGGACTATTACAGAGTTTGGTCTAAATTGCTATTGAAAAGACAACTAGCCTAAGACACCGATGAAGGATGACCAAAGCGTTGATGTGCAGAGTATTTCAAGCATTGCCTCAATGATACTTAGGGAGTCAAACTAGGCTCATCAAGCACTCCTAGCAGAATAAAATATTTTCTTTGCTAGGAGTTTATAGCGGTAGATATGTTTTTGGATTTTACGATGAGAAATCGTTAAGTCTTAAATTGAATCTACCAACTTTAAATTTAATGGAAAACATACGCTGAAGTTAGCGCAGGAGTAATAACATGTCGATGAAAAACAAACCCTACTTACCCGCATTATTCTTACTTTTACTCGCATTATTTTTATTGTTATTGGTAAATGTTGCAGAAGCCATTAATACCACACCATTGGTCGCCACAGGGGAAGTCAGTGAGAGTGAGTTAACCGCAGGCATGCCAGTAAATCGTAACAATTATAGTAATTTGATAAAATGTATTTCCACCTCATAGCTCTATGTGGGAAGTTAGAACAAATAAAATTTGTGCTGTTGTCGTGATCCTCTATCAAGAAATCCGTGCAGTTATTACTTTTCTTACAAGCTCCCATAGGCGAGTTTAAAAGACTTCCTATCGAAATGTTTGCTTAAAAAACCCTTCATTCTCATCGTTGTCAGTTGTTGCTACTGTCTTAGTATTCACTTTTAATCCTTTTAAAATCATAATTGAGTTGTGCCTTTCAAACTAAAAGAAAGACGAAGCAAGTATGAAATTTCAAAATATTTATGAGGTTATTCATTGGAATTAATTGACAATATTAGGGTGGTATCTGAACTAATTCATCATACCTGTAATTTTCTTTTTGTTTTTGAAAAAAATAATGAATGTGTGATAAGTTTAGGCAATTGATTGCAGTGAAACACTATTTTCTACGATGGTAGTAGTGCATCAGCCTGCAATAAATATCATGAAGTACACGATAAAGTATCATGCGTAACATTCAATTTTGAAAAAGAGGCATTCCGATGATCCCAGATGTAATACAAAAATGGCATGAAATTGTCGAAACAAAAAATATTCATTTGCTTGATGATATTTTAGCTGATGATGCAAAAATGCATTCTCCAGTGATTCACACGGTGCAAGAGGGAAAAGCCATAACCAAAATGTATTTAACCGCTGCGGCTTTAACACTGGCAAATGACTCGTTTAAATATGTTAGACAAGTTTATGACCAAGGCTTTGCACTTTTGGAATTTGAAACAGAATTGGATGGCATTGCCGTCAATGGCGTAGATATGATCTCATGGAACAGTGAAGAGAAAATTACTGATTTTAAAGTGATGATTCGTCCACTTAAGGGGATAAATGCCGTTCATCAAATGATGGGTAAAGCGCTAATGGAAATGAATAAAGCTTAATGTTTTCTGACTTAACTTACAGCTAAAATAATCCAAGCTTTTTTAAAGTAAAGAGAGTTACTCGCCGGATAACAGCACTAATTTTCGCTATTTTAATTTGGCTTGTTGGGCTAAAGTAATGGCCATTGAAAGAATATACTTATCGATTCATCAATTTATCAATATCGACGCTGATTATAACAACACAAAAATGCATAAGGATTACGGTATGAAAATATTATCAAAAAGTTTACTCATCGCCTCCATGGCTTTAGCTTTCACTAACGTGCAAGCATCAGATATATCAACAGCCATCAATAAAGATTATCAATCACATTTAGCGCCATTATGGGATCATTTTCATCAAAATCCTGAACTCTCGTTAATGGAATTTAAAACGGCTAAACGATTGGCTGATGAGATCCGCTCGGCGGGTTTTGAAGTCACTGAAAATGTCGGTGGTACCGGCATTGTCGCAATGATGAAAAATGGCGAAGGCCCAACAGTGATGATGCGCGCTGATATGGATGGTTTACCGGTAAAAGAACTGTCTGGATTACCCAATGCCTCAAAAGTATTAATGAAAGACTGGAATGGTGAAGAAGTTGGCGTCATGCATGCCTGTGGCCATGATGTTCATATCACCAGTTTAGTAGGTACGGCGCGTTATATGGCGGCAAATAAAGATAAATGGTCAGGAACGTTAATGCTGATTGGCCAACCTGCTGAAGAGCGAGGTCCTGGTGCAACAGCTATGATGGAAGATAACCTTTGGCAGCGCTTTCCACAGCCCGATTTTGCCTTTGCTTTACACGTTAGTGCCAATTATGAAGCAGGAAAAATTATCGTTGATGAAGGCTCTCCTTATGCTGGTGCAGATACCGTAGACATTATTGTTCATGGCATTGGCGCCCATGGCGCTTATCCGCATCAAGGCAAAGATCCAATAATGATTGGTGCTCAAATTGTTAATAACTTACAGACTATTGTGAGTCGTGAATTAGCACCTCGTGATGCGGGTGTAGTTACTGTTGGCGCATTTCACTCTGGAACCAAACATAATATTATTTCTGAAAGAGCACATTTACAATTAACCGTTCGTAGCTTAAACCCAAGGGTACGTGAGCAGTTACTTACCGCGATTAAGCGTATCGCGATTAATACCGCGAAAACGGCGGGTGTGCCCGACGACAAATTACCAGAAGTTACCGTCAGTGAATTTTCATTTCCCCCTACCCAGAATGATAAGAAACTTGCTCAACATGTGAAAACAGTTTTATTGGACAAAATGGGAGAGGACAGTCTAATACCGCCGGCTAATTTAGGTA
>MAAB01001509.1_pt1 | contig 20080 bp, 17 predicted proteins | sample 1115991 | NCBI WGS metagenome assembly MAAB01 (sample SAMN04961124, study PRJNA320927) | seawater metagenome | isolation source: sample BD02T18 sea water enriched with oil for 18 days | place: USA:Gulf of Mexico | collected 2013-07-27
TGTTGATAAGCTGATTTGTTAGAGAAGTGAAGCCACCATTCTTTGTGGCCTAATACATAAGGGCTGCGCCATTTTTCACCTTTAAATTCAAGTGAGTCCAGAATGTGTTGCAAGCCAGATTGTGAACCCACTACCGCGGCCACTCGGCCTAACTTTAACATTTGTATGCCTTGTTTATAATTTTCAACCGGATATCTGTTTATCTTTTCGTCCATATCAAATCGGATTTCATATTGGGCCTGACGAATAACGGCAATATCAAACAGTTGATACAGGTCTTCATATTTTTGTATAGGGTGTTCATGGTCGTATATCACCATCACTTTGGACTGTGATACCTTGGCCACATAAATCACATCCCCTTGCAGGGACAGGTTTTTGAATATGATGGCCAGATCCAGAGAGCCATCTTGCAAGCCCACCAAAGTTCTAGCATAAGGGTAATGCTGAATGTTTAGCTTAACATCCAGCTCCTTTTGTAATTCTTCCTCTAAAATAGCGTAAAGCGCCACTAGCGTGCCATGTTGCTCGTTGTCGGTTGGTGGGTAGGCGAAGGGTGGAAAAGAGGGTAGCCCCACGTAAAGATTAATTTGTGCGCCGTAGCTTGAAACAGGCAAGCTCAGAGCGATTTTTTTCAGGAAGATATAAAAACAGTGGCCTAACGGTTTGTTTTGATAATGCTTGCTGGCTGCCGGCATAATAGAGTTGGTTGGCTGCATATCGTCATCACTTAGGGCGCCCCCGGCTGGAATGATATAAAACTTAAATGTATTCGCTGCAATTACCTCTTCGGAGGTGACTATTAAGGTTAGCAATGGTACTGAATTCTGCAAGTAAAAACCATGCAGTGAGACTAGCGAGTATCGGTAGCGACCAAGTAGACTATCCTGGCGGTATAAAATTTACTTTCACGGGGCCACCTCGATTTTCCTCATAGCCTACAGCTACTGCTATTTCCGGTGTTGTCAGGAAGTGAGTTGTATTTATGATCTTACTGTGAGGGCGAATAAGGCTGAGAGTGTATAGATAATTTATGTGCACTTAAACAAAGTATAGGCTGTGTAAATACTGTTCCTCCTAATACATTTGATTCCAAGCTGCCGAGCCCTAAGGCTCGGCAGTTAAAATACTATTTATTTTCTTAGCGTTTCCCCATGCGTCGAATTGCAGCTGTGGTGAAATTTTTATGGGTTACCCTAGTGTCAAATCTATAGGCGTCCCTTTCTTCGTTGCTCAGATCCATAACATATCGACCGGAAAACAAATCATAAACTGTATTGGCGGCATACCAAAGAGTATCGGCATTCACAAACTGTAAGGAGTGCCCCTCTGAGGTACGCCATAAATCACCACGGCCATCATAGTGATCGGCCAGGGCAATTTGCCAGCTGTCTTCATCCACATAAAAAGTACGCTTGCTATACAGGTGGCGTGACCCGGCTCGCAGAGTCGCTTCCACCTGCCATACCCGGTGCAATTCGTAGCGGGTATAGTCCTGGTTAATATGGCCCACGCCCACTATGTCTTTATATTTCACACTTTGGTCTGCAATCTTGTAAGAGTTATAGGGAATAAAAATCTCTTTTTTACCCACTAATTTCCAGTCATAGCGGTCCGTGGCACCATTAAACATATCGACCTGATCTGTGGTGCGTAAGCCTTCAGAAGCTTCCGAGGGGGCATCGTATGCTACCTGGGGGGCACGACGCACACGGCGTTGTCCAGCATTATAGGTCCAGGCCATGCGTGGCTGCTTAATTTGATCCAGGGTTTCGTGTACCAGAAATATATTGCCGGTATAACGGGCCGGAGATTTTATCGCCTGCAGATAATAAAACAGGATGTTGTCGTCTTTACGTTTATCAAAACCATCCACAAGGTATTGCGGCGAGGTGAGTATGCTGTTAACTCTCACCGGGGTGAAGGTGCCGTTTCTTTGCACTGTGAGCTGAGCCGAATTCACTTCAACCGAACCACCACGAAAGCGGCTAATGTGATTCCAAATAACCTCCTCACCACTGTGGGGAATGGCAAAGGGAATGGTTTCGTCAAAATTAATAAGGCCGGTGCCGCCGTCCACCAGTTCGGTGGTGGTGGCATTTTTTTTGGCCTTGGCGAGAATGTTTTTTGGATATGCCGCGGTGCGATGGGTTTTATAGATGGGCATCTTGTAAGTGTCGGGATACTTAGTAAAGAGTGCCAGCTGGCCATTACTTAATTTGTCTTGGTACTGCAATACATTTTTAGAGGTGATGGTGAACAAGGGTTTTTCATTGGCATAGATATCTTTAAACGGGTCGGCCGAAGTATCCAGCGTTAGCCCGCCGGTGTAACCCGGGATGCTGCCATCGGCATTGGCCGACATCTGGGCACCCACCGATGTTAACTGGTTGCCCAATTGATTGGCCTGGCTTTGGGATACCTTGGCCAGGGTGGCGTTGCTAAAAATCAACAATAAAGCCGATGTGGTAAGGGTTGTTATTTTCATGTTGTTAACCTGTTTTTATGAGCCAGCAAAGCTGGCCCATGTGAATATGTATTTTCGAATTTAGGGAATATTCTTAAAGTTTTAGAATTGCATGCCCACACTGATAGAGGCAAAATCGCGGTCATCCAATGTGCCGTATTTCCCGCCCATGAATTGGGAGTAAGAAAGAGTGGCTTTATAGGTGGATAGGTAATTGGCGGTGACGGCGATATCAAAGGACTGCTGACCTTCGATGAAGTTAGAGCCACCGGGTTGTGGTGCAACGCCTTTCAGGTCATGGTTCCAGGCGATGCTGGGGGTTAACGTTACGCCAGCTAACACATCAGAGTATTCCCCTATTAACATGGCTCGGTAGCCCCATGAGTTTTGAGTGACAAAACCATCCTGTTTCTTAGTATCAAGAAATGCCGCGCGGCCAAATTTAATTTGATCAGCCCCTTCTTCAAAGTCATGGATAAAGGTGTAACCCAATTCCTCTACTAGGGTGAGTCGATCGGCACCCAGTACTCGGTCAAAAAACTGAATGGCGGTGAACTGGAGTTGCGAGACATCAAAGGTGCGATAACCCTTAACGGTGTCACCGGGTTGCAATGATTCAATTTGCGCATCCAGCACCGTAGAGGTCATGCCCAGGAAAGCCAACTCAGGGGTTTGGGTGGTGCCCGCCAGAGAGCCTGTGATTAACTGGCTGCCATTAATTTGTATGGGCAGATCTTTTTTGTGAGTTAGTTCACCCGACAAGGCAACGCTGCCAATGTTGGTTGCAAAACTCAAACCCGCTAACTGAATGTCTTCCGGGTAATCGATGAAATAACCCGAGGTGGCCACCAGGTTTCCTTCCGTCACGGCCTGGCCATAAGCACCGGCGGCGACCATCTCATCGCCAGTTGGCGCTAATGGGTTAACGGCGTAAGCGGTTAGATAATCGCCATAAGCACTTTCGCCAATAGCACCCAGGGTGGCCAGATCAAGTGGACTTTTAACCCCACTGACAAGTGGTGCTCGGCTGTGAATATTCATGAAGTACAAGCCGAACTCGGTATCACCTAGGGCTTCGGAAACAAAACGCATAGACAGGCCAAACTGGCCATCCGAGCCGGGCCTGCGAATGCCGTCGGCATCACGGGCCACGCTGACATCACCGGGCAGTACGATTCGGTCACAGCCTTTCGCGCTGTAGTCTTCCGTGGAAAAATAGGTACCACAACCGGGTGTCACGGTTTCCTGGTATTCCAGCTGATAAAAAGCTTCGGCGCTGAGGTTGTCGGTAAGGCCGATATTGAAATAGGCCATATTAACTGGCAATAAAACCTCTTTTATTTCAGCACCCGGGCGCGTAAAGGCATTAACATCTACAGGGTTAATGGCATTAACGCCCCCCATGATAAAAGTACTTTCTCCCCAGCTCACCACCTGTTTACCCAGGCGCACATCCAGTGGCATATCGAACAGGGTAAACTCCCCGTACACATAGGCATCCAATAATTGCGCCCCGGAAAACTTTGACAAGTCATCAAATTCTGAATCGTCCAGGCGACTTTCACCTGGTGGGATAACCTGTAGTTGTGTTTGTCCACCCACGGTGGCGGTGGGTATATGACCCGAGTTTACATTGTTGTCGGCCAGGGCCGAGTCATACCAGTATTTGCCGCGCACAAAACCGCCAAAATTTTGATAGCTTACTTGCAATTCGTGGCTGCCTTTAAACACCTGTGAAAAGGCATCTCCCTTGGAGAAGTTGGCGTCGCCGTCGTCTTCACTTTCATTGGCACCGCCCAAAAACTTATTATCTTGTGCTTCTACACGCCAACTGGAACCCAGGGAAATTTCTGAACCGAAACTGCCTTCTATGCCGCCGGCATAAAATTCATAACTCTGGGCCTGCGCCGCCATTAGGAAGGGAATGATGGCCGCTAAATATTTTTTTCGACCAAACGCCGATTTTTGATTTTTTTTCATGTCGTCTTATCTCTGTTATTTTATTTTTTGATAATGATTTATGAAGTCAGGTTTTCGATTTTAATTAGCCGCTCTTGCTGCTAATAAATCGTTCATCCTTGTTACAACTCTCACATTCATAGAAGTCAAAAGTTACATTGCATGGCGTTAAGGCCGTTATTCTTTGGGGATGACTTTGTTTTGGTTTTCATCAATTATCCTGCTCTCCTAATGGTTTATCAGCCTGTCATTAACAGCAATATTCTTTAGCTTAAGATTTTTTAGCTAGCCCAGTTGCGGCCAGAAAGGCTCTTTTTATAAATAACAAATGTTATTTATTGTGCTGATCTTATAAATAACAGCTGTTATTTGTCAAGCCTGTGATATATGATAAATTCACTGCCGATAATCAGTGGCTTACATACAGGTACGCATATACCTAAAAGGAATATGAATGCCGACGTGATAGGTCACGATGACGGTAGAAGGAGCTTGGGCTTAATACGCAGGACGTCATTTTCAATTGTCTACAGCGCTTTTATGGTTGAAGCCAGGAGTATGAGTGTGATTAAAGAACGTAATATATTGGTGGTGGGGGCGTCCGGTGGCATAGGGGCCGCCATTGCACGTACCTTTGCCAAGCAGGGTGCTCGCATCATTTGCGCCGCCAGGGATCAGGCTAAGGTAGCTAAGTTGGTTGATTCTCTTGGTGCATGCCACGCTGCACTTCAGCTGGATGTATTGTGTGACGACAGCCTATCCAAGGCACGGCTAGAACTTAACAAGCTTGCACCTGAGGGCATAGATTTTGTTATCAATGCGGTGGGTGGTGATATTCGTAAATCATTTATGTCCCATACAAATGCCGACATAACACAAATGGTAGAGGTAAACTTTATCGCCGCCACCAACTTACTCAAACTTTGCCTTCCCCACATGAAACAGGGGGACGCTCATGCTAAACGTCAATTTGTGCAAATAAGCGGATTTGTCAACGCTCGTGTGGCCTTTCCCTATTATTCCGTCGATGTGGCCATGCGCTCGGCTACCCGTACCTTGTTTGAAAGTGTACAGCGGGAGCTGACACTAGAAGGGCACAAAAATATACAGCTGAAATTATTTTGCCCCACCGCAACCGATACCGCAGCAGAGCGACCTTTTCTTTCCCTTTGGCAGAATATGGGTATTCAACCTGCCCAACCAGGTGAAGTTGCTTTGGCATTATTAACGTTTTTATCTGGTAAACGTCATGTGGGTGCCATGGGTGGATTTGGCAATGCTCTATTGGCATTGGCCGATTTCATCTCACCTAAACTTGCCAACTACTTGTGGCTTGGAAAAGCCGGCCGCGAAATGAACCATATCTTTAATCAACCCACTTCTCTTAAATAAGGAAACTACCCATGAGTCGATCACTAGCCATTTCATTAGCCATAACCGACATTTTGTTTTTAATCTACTGGTCTGTATCCGGGCTGGTATTACTGGGTGTCATGGATATCCCCATGTCGTATCTTTATGCCAACTACGATCAACCCATGGTGGTCGCTTGGAACTGGTCTTACCTGGGAGTGGATTTGGCATTTTCATTTTTAGGTTTAGCCGCGGTAAGAGCGGCCAGGAAAGGCAATCCTATCTGGCGACCTCTGGCGCTATTATCGTTGGCCTTTACCATGGCGGCCGGCGGAATGGCCGTCAGCTACTGGACAATCATGGGGGAATATAACTGGAGTTGGTACCTACCTAACCTTTTATTGGTGGTGTGGCCCTTGTTCTTTTTGCCTGGTCTGATCATGGGGACCGCGCAAGAGCAGCAGCCAAAGAGTGCCATATAATGTCATCGAAATGGCGAGTGCTTGCCGTTGCCAGTCTGGTACATGGCACCCTGATAGGGGGGGCTTATATGAGCCTGCCCCCGTTATTTGAGATGATGACAGTGCAATCAGGGTGGTCACTGGCCACCCTTGAGCGAGCCTGGTCATTAATCCCATTGGGCTCGTGTTTAAGCGCTTTGATCACGGCGTTTTTATTTGGCCGTTACCCTCAGGGAAAAATATTGCGCCTGGCGATCCTGATTACCATAGCATCCACCCTGGCGCGCTCTTTTGCACCCGATGCTTCGCTATACGCCCTGTCTTTATTCACCTTTGGGATCGGAACCGGCGCCCTGTTAGTGGTGCTCACTAACCTGGTTAGCCAATCGTTCTCTGAGGAGGAAATTGGTTCGGCGCAGGCCATTTTTTTTGGGTCCTACGCGCTGGGGGCGGCGATTTCCATCGTTACGGCAGACCTGCTAGCCAGCTACTGTGACAGCTGGCGAGCCGTGCCGTTACTATGGGGACTGCTCTCCATACTGGCAGCCTTGCTGGTTATGTTTGACCGCCAATATGCTAAAAGTAGCCAGGAGAATGCTTCCCATAACACCTCACAGGCCATACGCGAACCTGCTCTGTGGCGTTATGCATTTGTGTATGCCACGTTTGTGGGGGCCTATCTTGGGTATGCTGGTTTGCTTCCCGTGCAATTGCGCCTTTGGGGTATGAGTCCTTCCGTGGCGGATACGTCCATGGCGCTTTCCACTCTATTGTTCTTGGTGGGAGCCTATATTTGGGGGAGTCTCACCGATAGGATCGGATATCGTCGGTTAACCTTCATCTGTTGCATGGTTGCATTGGCCATTTGCGCGGCGTTAATTCCTGCCTTCGCCACATCACAAACCATCATGTTTATCATTGTGGTGTGTGTTGGCTTGTTTTCCGGTGCCATGACGTTGTTTTTTCCAATGATGCTTGAAGACAAGGGCATCAGCCGTGAAAACAGCTCATTCAGTATCGGCATCACCACCACGGCCTCTTATGTGGGTGGCTTCCTGGTGCCGTTTTTAGCAGCGCCCTTGGCCGAGTCATGCCCCAGCGGCGCAATTTATATATTTGCGGTCTTCTTCTTATTGGCTGGCCTGGGTGTTCCAGGTGTGTTTGAAAGGGTGAGTTTGCGAAGGGCTAGGTTTCGTATTTTTTCTTAACTATGACTAACAGAGTCTGATTTCTACTTAGTGAGGTGTTTTGTTAAAAAGGTTCGGCAGGTGACTGATTATGGCATGTGGCGGCCTTTAAAAATGATGAAGCTTTTCTCAGTGTTAGCGGCTGGGAAACGTCATTATATCCTTATTCACTTTAAGCCGACCATGCCTATACACGCCTATAAAAATTAGTGGTGTTAAAAGTCGGCAGCATTCCCTTGTGACAACTTAAATTTATTTACTATGGAGAGAGGCAACTTGGCCTGACTCGTTTAATAATTAAATAGGTAATTACTTTCGTGGTTTAAATATTGCCTTTATGTGCCCCCAAGCCGCCTTACCCAGTAATGCAATGGCTGCCAGAAATAACACCTCTCCTGCGATTAACAAAATGGTGGTCGCACCGGCTATTTGCCCTTTTGATAAATCTGAAAATGGCAGTAACGCAATGATAGCCCAAGGAACCCATGATAAAAAAAGTAATACATAACCTATAGTTTTCTTCATTTTAATGCTCCGCTAATGGGCTGTTTTCTTAGTTGATGCGACTGCTGTGGCTGTTAAATTATCATCATGGTGGCTGTAATTCTTGCGTCGTGTCATTTTAAATTCTAGTTAATATTTGATGATGGTGTATAAGGTTTATAGTTGGATTCTTAACTGTTTTTGATTGTAGTTAAATGAGGTGCATAGATAATATTTCTGGCTGGCTAAGATTAATAATTAGACCCGATATAGCTAGACTATACAGTTTCCCGATATACGGTTGATTCATAAAAGCCGGTGCAGTAGCTAAACAATGCCTGCTGCTTAAGCATAGCTTTATACATGCTGAGGTGGTGATGGAAGAATAAATGAAAGAAAACCTGGAGAAAGTGATTGTCGCAGGCTGCAATATCCATTTAACTTTAAGTATAAATTTACTCAAGTTCTGAAAAATAACTCAGACAACCAGCTCTAACCTTCTTGATTAAGGTTACAGCCGGCTTTGCTTTTTAATTTGTGTAAAATGCACTTCTTAATAGAGTTTTATCACTATAATAATTTCATCCTGTGCCTTAGCGTTGATTAGTTTGCCAATCACTGGCCTCATAGAAAGGCAATGGCTCAGGGTTCAACAGACCGAAACCGCGAATATGGTCGGCGGCTTTCTCTGCCATCATGGAGACCGGAGCATGCAGGTTGCCACTGGTCATGCTGGGAATGATCGACGCATCCACCACACGTAAACCGTCAATACCAATGACCCGACACTCAGGGTCTACCACCGATTTCTCGTCTGTGCCCATGCGGCAGGTCCCGCACAGATGATGTGCACTCACCGAGCGATCGCGGATATAGTCATCAAAGTCATCCTCTGTTTTAACATGGCTGCCCGGCCAGATTTCACGACCCATATAGGGTGTAAATGCCTTCTGTGAGAATATTTCGCGGGTCAGGGTGAAGCAGGCCCGCATTTCCTGCCAATCCTCTTCACAGCTCATGTGTTGAGGGTCGATGATGGGGCTGTCGTCAGGGTCTGTGGTGCGTAACTTAATAAAGCCTTTACTCTGGCTGCGTAAGGGGCCCACATGCACTCGAAAGCCGTGTTCTGTCATGTCGAAACTATTGGGTTTTGTGAGGCATAGCGGCATGAAGTGATACTGAATATCCGGGTGGCGCACACCAGGTCGGCTGCGAATAAAGGCGCCGGCTTCCAAGTGGTTAAACGCGCAATGGCCGGTTTGGTTCCACAGCCATTGCACACCCACCCGTATCATGTTGTGAAACTTGGCTTGATTATAGAGTGTGATGGGTTGTGTGCAGGCAAAGTCGAACTGAATTTCCAGGTGGTCTTGCAAGTTGGCGCCCACAGCGGGCAGATCTTTAACCACCTCAATGCCCAGTTTATTTAAATCTTTGGCGGGGCCAATGCCAGATTGCAGTAATATTTTTGGCGAGCCTACGGCGCCCGCACACAGAATCACTTCGTTTTGTGTCCGCACCTGCTTTAACTGGCCTTTGTGGCGATATATCACTCCCACCGCGCGGCCGTTTTCCACCATAACCTTATCTGTGGTAGCGCCGGTTTCAATCACCAGATTGGCCGGTGGATTCTTTAGGTAGGCAAACGATGCACTGCATCGGTAGCCGCCTTGAATGGTGGCATCGTAGGGGCCAAAACCTTCTTGCTGAAAACCGTTCACGTCTTCAGTTACCGGGTAACCAGCTTGTTGGCCGGCACGAATAAAGGCGCCAAATAACGGGTTTTCACACTTGCCTTTTTGAGCACTGAGCAAGCCTGTGTCGCCCCGATAGGGGCTGCTCTGCCCGCTGTAGGATTCCAGCTTTTTAAAATACGGCAGCACATCGGCGTAAGACCAGCCGTGGGCACCTTCTTGTTGCCAGCGCTCATAATCCAATGGGTTTCCGCGGTTAAATATCATGCCATTGATAGACGATGAGCCGCCCAAAACCTTGCCGCGTGGTTGGTGCAGGCTGCGACCGTTGAGGTTCTTTTGTGGCTCCGATGAGTAGCCCCAGTCGAAGAGGCGCTTGTTGTGTATTTCGCCCACGCCTAGCGGCATCTTTATGAATAACTTGTTATCCGTTGAGCCTGCCTCGAGCAGCAGGACACGGCGATGAGGGTCTTCCGCCAGTCGCCTGGCGATGATGGCGCCCGCGGACCCCGATCCAACAACAACATAGTCAAAATCTGAAAATGAAATGTTCCGGTGTACCATTTGGTATCTCCCAAAAAATTGTTTTTACGGTAATTGCTGGCACGTTCTCGTGATCAAATTGAGTGGCCAGGCTTTGTGCTATCCTCCTAAAAAGCTGGACGACTGTCAAATATTATAATTTTCCTTGTTAGAGATATGGTGTTTGATGACGGTTGTGTCTATTTCGCATGAGCAGGCTCCAGACCGGCCATATTAGCGTAACAACTCCTCTTTTCTTGCTGTAAAGGCCCTATTTTACTGGCTTTTAGCCAACTCCTATAAATTAATGGGACGTGGTTTGTTCCGTCTGTGGTGACCTTTGGGGTTGTTATTGCTGGACAGTTGTCAAAGATTTACTTGACACTTGTCCTGTAATATTAAAAACTGACGTGCAGTTACTGAGCGATTGCCGGATGGTTTGGCAAGGCTGGTGATTCTCTATTTGTGTTTTATGAGGAGTATCAAATGACCGATGAGTCACAAACCTTATTGGATAAATTGACCAGTAAACCCGCCACCTCAGCGGGCGGTAAACCAAGACTAGTGCGTCGAGCCGATGTGAAGCCGCTTTTGTGGGGTGATGAAGAAGCCGGTTACGCCAACGACCTCTTCTATCAGCTGACGCCTCAGCTGGCGATTGTGGTGGCCTGTGTTCCACCTGGGGGCAGTTTTACCTCGTCCAAGCAACATCGCACCGTATTTAATTCGGATGAGGCGCTCTATGTGCTGGATGGCCAATACACCATACAAAATCCGGAAAGCGGCGAAGTGTGTGTGGCGGATGCAGGGCAGCTCATTATGCTACGTGGACCTCAGTGGCACTACGGCTATAACTTTTCTGATGTTGAGCTAAGAATTTTTGAAGCCATCGCCCCGGTTGATATGACCAACAGCACCGCCCACATGATTAAGCCTGCCGATGCCAAGGGCATTAACAGGCTGAAGCTCAATGACTTTCCTCGTAGTCAAGAGCAGGGTGCGCGGGACATGGACGTTGTGAAGGCAGGGGAGTCGCTTGCTATTTTGCTGGGTAATAAAAATGTTTTCCGCCTCGATGTCTTTTCTAACAACGAACGGGTGGCACTGGGACGGTTTGAATTAGCACCAGGCAAACGAACCGACACCTTTAGTGCCGATTATGATGCGGCTATTTACGTGACATCGGGCCGTCTTAATGTGCGTGTGGCCACGAAAGATATCTGGGTGGAGGTGAATGCGGATGAGCTTTTCATCCTGCCGGCCAATACTCAATGGCGGGTTTTTAATCACGGCGGTGAACGTGTGAGTGCATTGCTGGCCGTTGCCGGAAACCTTAACAACGGGCTTAACCTAATTAATTAATACCTTAGCCAGTTAGCTGGTAAATACCCTAATAAAACCTGATTTTTGGAGAAATATATGTCGTTAGATAAATTTGAGCTTGCGGGAAAGATAGCGGTTGTCACCGGTGGTGGTCGCGGCCTGGGTCGAGCCATGGCCATTGGGCTGGCGCAGGCAGGTGCCACCGTGGTGGTGGCCGGCCGTACCGAAAGTGACCTTAAAGAGGTGGTGGAGCAAATTGAATCTGAAGGAAATCAGGCCAATTACTTTACCTTTGAAGCCACTAGCCTGAAAGGGTGTGAAGCCTTGGTGGCCAGTACCGTAGAGAAATACGGACGCCTGGATACCCTAGTAGTCTCCCACGGTGTGGGTGATGGCAATATGGCCGAGTTCATCAGTGAAGAACAGTGGGACAAGGTAATCGGTATTGATTTAACCAGTGCATTTAAATGCGCCCAGGTAGCCGGCACGCAAATGCTTAAGCAGGGTAAGGGCTCCATTATCTTTATCTCTTCTACCGCCAGCCTAGTGGCTTTCCCCGGCGGTGCGGTTTACGGGGCTGCCAAGGCGGGTGTTGATCAGCTTTGTCGTACCCTGGCATTTGAGTGGGCGGCCCGCGGGGTGCGCGTTAATACCATTAACCCCGGCTTCATGACCTCGCACATGCGCGGCACAGAGGGTTTCTATGATAACCCGCACTACAAAAAAGATGTGCTCGCGCGCACCCCCATGAAACGCAAAGGAGCTCCGGAAGAGTTGGTGGGGCCAGCCATTTTCCTTGCTTCCGACGCCTCCTCGTTTGTCACTGGTCACATAATGCCGGTGGACGGAGGCTGGTGCCTCGAGTAGGGTAGCCGCCATCAAATCAGGAGAGATTGAACATGGTAACTCGCCCTAATACTCACGCCGAGATTAATGAGTTTCGTCAGGCGGCGCTGATTAAAGGCGCCATCGAATGTGTGGCCAAAGGCGGCTTTGAAAGCGCCACGGTCAGAACGATTGCAGAGGCGGCTGGCACCTCGCGAGGATTGATAAGTCATTATTATGATGGCCGCATTGACCTCCTAGTGCAAAGTCACAAATACCTTTGCGACATGATTTCTGACCGGGTGTCGCGCAAGGTATCGCGCCCCGGGTTGTCGGCGCGAGATCGCCTGGTGCAAATGGCCGAGGTGATTTTCTCCACGGCGGTCTTGAATGAGACCAATGCAAAAGCTTTTTTGGGGTTTTGGCATGCTGCCGGAACTTACAAGGAGTTTGCCCAAAACCATGAGGTGCTTTACGCAAGTTATCGCCAGGAGGCTACCGCGGCTTTTCGCCTCGCTAATGAGGAAGGGGCCAAGGTGGCCGACCCAGAGTTGGCAGCCTTTTCGTCCATTGCCTTGATCGATGGCTTCTGGTTGCAGATCTCTCTTGAAAAGAAGATTACACGCAAACAGGTAATTAAGGCATGCACTCAGTTTATTGACCTGCAATTGGCGGGTCTTACTGACGAGTAGCATGGCAAGTGGCGGCCCTGAACAGACAGAGCTGCCTTTATACCTGGTGACCTGGCAGTTGGCTGCTGTGGTTGTGTGACGTGGACTCGGGTGACAGTAAAACTGGAAATGAATTCCGCTTTTACTGGCCCCATCAAGATGGGAATTTTTATAGAATTAATTAACTGCAGTGAAGAGCAGGAGCCAATAACTGGCTTGGGCTAATGACTGTGTTAGATGTGGAGGTTTACGCTTATGTTGTTGGAGTTAGTCGAGGTTTCATCACTGCTGTTTATATTGCTGAATCCGTTTTCATTAAGTGTTTATCTTCAGGATCTCATTCGTGATCTTGATGCGTGGACATTTTTCAAGATTGTGCTTCGAGCATCATGCATCAGTGCCTTTGTTTTTATTCTTTTTGCATGGACCGGAGATGCCATTTTTTCCTCTGTGCTGCAGGTGAGATTTTCATCCTTTCTTATTTTTGGCGGGCTAATTTTCTTAGGCATAGGGCTTCAGTTTGTCTTTGTGGGCGCCGAAGTATTTGGTCGCCTTAGAGGGCCGGCGCAACATGTGGCCGGGTCCATCGCCATGCCTTTCATGATTGGTCCGGGTACGGTGAGCGCCAGTATCTTTATCGGCACCCAAGTATCGCCCGTGTATTCCATGACAGCCATCCTTGTGTCCTTGTTAGCAGTATCCATCTCGCTGTTGGTGATTAAGTTTATCCATGACTTTGTTAAGGAGCGACATGAAAAGCTGGTGGAGCGATATGTTGACGTAGTGGGCAGAGTAACTGCATTGATCGTTGGCACCATCGCCATCGAAATGATCATGCAGGGTGTCGATTTGTGGCTGGCGCCCCCGCCCGTGACATAGCTTTCACGGTCACAATATTCATTGTGGCCATATCCGTTCGAATATCTGTTAACCAGAGTTCGGTTTATTAACTGCACGGTTGAGCTGTGTGAACCAGCACAGCTTATTCATTTTAAAAATGAACTTTTTGAGGTGTTCTCATGATTTTTGGAAAACAAAAAAACTATATCCATGGCCGATACGTTAACTCGACCTCCATGGATTCCTATATTAATACCAACCCTGCTAATGGCGAGCAGCTGTGCACTGTTAATCTGGCCAGCAGGGACGATATTGAACTGTGCATACAGTCGGCAGAAAAAGGCTTTAAAACATGGTCGAAATATTCCGGTGTGGAGCGCGCCAGAATTTTAGCCAAGGCAGTAACTCTACTGCGGGTAAGAAATCAGGAACTGGCAGAACTTGAGGTGCTGGATACCGGCAAGCCCATACAGGAAGCCAATGTGGTGGACGTGCACTCGGGTGCCGATGCCATAGAGTACTTTGCCGGTCTGGCGCCTACCCTGCATGGCAGTCATGTGGAACTGCCCCATGCCTTCGGTTATACCCGCCGTGAACCATTGGGGGTTTGTTTTGGCATTGGCGCCTGGAATTACCCCATTCAGATTGCCTGTTGGAAAGCGGCGGTGGCACTGGCCTGTGGTAACGCCATGATTTTTAAACCGGCCTCACCGACCCCTTTAACCGCATTCAAGTTGGCGGAAATATTTACCGAAGCCGGCGTGCCGCCTGGTGTGTTTAACGTGTTGGTGGCAGGGCGCAAAGACCTAAATATATTGTCAACCGACCCCAGAATTAAAAAAATATCCTTAACCGGTTCAACGGCCACCGGCAAACGCGTGATGGCAGATGCGGCATCTACCCTGAAGCACATCACCATGGAGCTGGGGGGGAAATCTCCGTTGATTATTTTCCCGGATGCCGACCTGGAAAACGCGGTATCTGCGGCCATGATGGCAAATTTTTATACACAGGGGGAAATCTGTACCAACGGCACCCGAGTTTTTGTGCACCATGATATTCACGATGCCTTTGTTGAGCGCCTGGTGGAGCGCGTAAAAAAATTAAAAATAGGGGATCCCATGGACCCCTCAACCCAAGTAGGTTCGCTTATATCCAGTGATCACATGGAGGCCGTGTTAGCTTTCATTGAGAGTGGTAAGGCATGCGGGGCAACGCTGGCCTGCGGTGGCTACCGTTATGAAGTAGGTGCCTGTGCAAAAGGGAGTTTTGTGGAGCCCACCGTGTTTATAGATTGTCACGACGACATGGAAATAGTACGGGAAGAAATTTTTGGACCTGTTATGTCGGTACTCAAGTTTTCAGATGAAGATGAGGTGGTGGACCGAGCCAATGACAGTGAATACGGCCTGGCGGCGGGTGTCTTTACCCAGGACATCACCCGTGCCCATCGTGTTATCGCTAACCTGCAAGCTGGCACCTGCTGGATCAATAACTACAACATCACGCCTATCGAGCTGCCCATTGGGGGCTATAAACAATCCGGTATTGGTCGCGAAAACAGCCCGGCTGCCATCGAATATTATACCCAGTTAAAGAGTGTCTATGTGGAGCTGGGGCAGGTGGATTGTCCTTACGACTAGAGGACTCCATTGCTTAAGTTAATTTTTTATCAAATCAAGTGGCCTGTTAGAGGCCACTTTCAGCCACTCGTCAGGATAAAGCCATGAGCAAGATAATAATAACCGAGACTATTCAAGGGTCGGTGCCCCAAGTGTTTTCAACCTTTACCGATTTACGAAATTTTGGTGAATGTTACCAGGGAATTACCGAGCTGACGGTTCTCACCGAGGGCCCGGTAAGAAAGGGCACTGTATTCAGTGAAACCCGAGTGATGTTCAACAAGGCAACCAGTATCGAAATGGAAGTCACTGCCTTTGATGACAATAAAAATTACCGGGTTGAGAATGATGCCTATGGCATGCATTACATCAGTGACTATGAGTTTAGCGCCGCTGGTGTTAACACCCATATTAAATTGACATTTGAAGTTCGCCCTCAATCATTTTTAACCAGGTTGCTGTCGCCGCTACTGGGCTTGATGTTGATGACCACCAGGAAACCCATGCGACAGGATCTGCAGGATCTGCAAACATTTGTTAGTTGTCAAAACGCGAAAGCTTAAGGGCCTACCGATTAATTGATTGCTGCCTCTGTGTGACCTTGAAGAGGTTGTATAATTAGCCTGGATTACTATTGTTAGTGAATAGTGTTCTGAAACGGTTAAAGGCAAGCATTCAATTAATACCCGCCCATATTTTCACTGGGCTCGTGGCTATATGGGACAAATTGAGAGGTTGATATGCTAAGAAGTAATATACTAAGGGGCTTGATAGTTCTTGTTTTAAGCGGGATATCACTTCCTTTACTTTCTATTGAGTTAAAGACCGCAGCCCAAAATAGTCACCCCAAGTATTTTATACTTGAAAATAATAAGATGGGCGGAATTTGTGTTGATATCATGCAGGCAATTGAACGTGTCGACCCAGAAATTAAGTTTAACGGTTATCAGGAGTTCCTGCCATTTAAAAGGTTGCAAATAAGCCTTGAGGAAGGAGGGTTAGATGTATTTTTTGGGTTTAGAAAAACGGAAGAAAGAAAAATTAACTATCTCTTCTTGGATGTTCCTCTTTATCAAATAAATTATGTGGTGGCGGTGCGAGCAGACGATAAGGTCAAAATAAATTCTTTTGATGATATACGTTCACTTTATAACAATGGGAGTATGTTAACCGTGTTTGGTACTGCTGCTAGTGATTTCCTGAAAATGCAAGAAGGAGTGTTGGTTGATGATGGTGCAAAAAATACCAAAAATCTCTTGGAGATGTTAGTGACCGAACGTGGGCGTTTTGCATTTTATCACGATATTGGTTTGCGCAGTGCAATTAAATATGAAGGGTATTCCACCAGAATAAAAATTCTTCCTGTGTCATTTTTGACATATTCCCACTTTGCTGTGTTCTCTTCAAAAGTCCCTAGTGAGACTATTGATAAGGTGAGGAGTGCTATTAAGAAGCTACAAAGCAATGGTGAACTGGTGCAGATTATAAGTAAATACAATCTACAGGAATAATAATGAATATGGATAGTTTGTGTGCTGGCTGTGACGGCTTTTTGATAACGGGTGTTATTTAAAGGTGTTTTGAGTTATCATTCGTGTCCTTCTATTGACCCTGGAAGAGCTTATCTAAGGACATTCTATGCCGAAAATTGTGGATCATGATAAAAAACGAGAGGAATTTCTGTTGGCCAGCAGGGAAGTCATCGCCGAAGAAGGGCTTAATGCTGCCACACTGCGACGGGTATCGGCCCAGGCCGGCTGTACAACAGGCTCACTCACTCGCTACTTTTCAGACAGAAATACCCTGGTAATTGAGACCCTAAGATTGGCCCATTTTGCAGCGGCCAGCAGAATGAGAGTGGCCGCGAATAAGGCAACATCCGATTACGACAGGTTAGAGCAGGTTCTGCTTGAGTCGTTACCGCTTAATGATAAGCGCCTACAAGAGTGGCGTGTGTGGCTAGCCTTTTGGGGCGCCACAAATGGTGAACCCGAATTATTAACCGAAAATGAAACCAGATATAAAGAATGGCAAACGGTACTTGCTACCTTGTTAGAACCGCTATTGTCTTCCAAGAGCGACATAGAGCAAGAAGCTTATAACCTTAGAGCGTTAATAGACGGGTATGGTTTGGGAATCGCTTTATCGGGCAGCAATGTCCGTCGTCTTAAAGAGGCGCAGAAACGCTGCAAGTTACAATTAATGACTTATTTGCATCGTTTTAAGAATTAACCTAATGGTACGGATGTGAATAAGGCAAGCAGCATATTAGTGGTGGGTGTCGCAAGCCAGGTTGGCGCGGCCACAGCGCGAATGCTGGCAAATGTAGGTTATCGAGTTATTTGTGCGGATCCAGACAAGAGCAAAGTCACCGCACTGGCCGCGTCTTTGGGGCCATCACATGCAGCCTTTCAACTGGATCCGCTTTGCAAAGAAAGTTTAGCCATCGCAGGCATTAAATTGCCAATGCTTGCGCCGCTTGGGCTGGATGTTGTAATTAATGCCATAGGCGGGATTAACAAGAAATCCTTCGAATTACATGCCGCTAGCGACATAAAACAAATTGTCGAGTCAAATTTTATCGTGGCCACCAGGCTACTCAAACTTTGCCTTCCGTGCATGAAACATCGTGGTACTCACAACAAATGCCAATTTGTGCAATTGAGCGGGTTCGTCAACGCCCGTGTGGCCTTTCCATATTATTCTATCGATGTGGCAGTGCGCTCGGCCACCCGTACTTTATTTGAGAGTGTACAGCGGGAGCTATCACTGGAAGGCCATAAAAATATACAGCTTAAAATATTTTGTCCGGCCATTGCCAAATCAGTATCGCCGCAGTCTTTTCTTTTCCTAAGGAAGAAACCGTACATTTCAACTGCCCAGTCCCATGAAATGGCTTTATTAGGGTTTATTGCCGGTAAATCGTTTATAGGTGCCATAGGCAATGGGGTAATGTCACTTGTGGATTTTATCTCACCTAAACTTGCCAGCTACCTGTGGTTTGGTAAGGCAGGGCAGAAAATGGAATCTGCCTTCAATCAAGAATTTACTTCTAAATGAGGTGAACCTGCTCCTAATTACGTTATTTATTACTGATTGATTCCTGGTTTTATTGGCGCCCTGGTAAGGGCAAGTCGATCAGATCAGGAAAATTGGAGTTCCTTATTATTACAGCCTGATATCCCAGTTTAGGGTCGGGCTACTAAATTTCTGTATATTTTTTTAAAATCTTTGTCAGTTCACCACTGTTTGACAATTTATGAAGTGTCTCATTTAGCAACTTAACGGTTTCTTTAGGCAAAGCTTTAGATATGGCCACAAAATGGAAGTAATCTCTAAAGGAGGTGGGAAGGATTTTTATTTTATTATGAAGAGATTCTTGTTTGATTAACGCGACCAGACCAAGGTTGTGAGAGTATACAAATCGCCCTCTGTTTCCTGTCAGTTTGTACAAGTTACCTTTATGAGTGATACCGCCGGTATCAATTATTAACCCACCTTGATTATCCAGGTAGTGGCGTGATGCCCCTCCACTTACGCTTAAGATAATGCCTTTCATTCCAAGATTTCTAATGTCGTCAAATGAGTTTACGACTACCTTGTCATTTGCTCGTACCGCCACAACATGTTTGAGCGGATATATAGGGATATCCAAAAAATTAAAGCGTTTAAGTCTTTTTAGGTTCTTTACATAGCCGAAAAAAATATCGAGAGTACCTTCTTCTAAATATACTTGAACTCTCTTGCTGGGTAGAAAACTGTTTCCTAATATGGATTTAAAACTGAGGTTTGGTTCCGTTTTTACCATGGCTTTCATAATGTCCACCCCCAGACCCACCATCTCACCTGAGTCATTTAGATAGAATTTAGGAGGGCTATCTTGATAGGCGGTTTTTAATTCAATTCCATGGCAAAAATAGGGAGCAAGCGCAAATAAACAGGCTAATGCCAGAGTATTTATCTGCTGAATTATCTTCACGTCTTTCATTCTCGAGGTATTGAAAAATTAATGTTCTTTAAGTAAGGCCGTATTTTGAAAAAAATCAAGCTATGTGGATTATTAGCCAAAAGATGCGGTCTAGGCTGGTTACATTTATATCTCGATTTATATTCACTAGCAGGCTAGTTATCCAGCAGTAAAGGGGCAGGAGGATAACTGGATATATGTCTGATGCTAATACAAAATAGATGATTACGTAGGTTATGATTATTTTAATACAGGACTCACCGGCGGAGGCAGTATGTGTGATACGGGCTAAAAAAGGATCTAATTTTATTCTAACCGTTAAGGTTATCCATACTTGTAGAGTCCGAAACAATTAACCGATTTGACGTTCGATGCTGGTTAATAAGTCCTGCATGCTAAAGGGTTTTTCTAAAACCTCATTCACCCCCAGTTGCTTGGCCATGTTTAAAAATCCTTGTGCGCCAAAACCTTGTTTGCCACCGCCAGACATGGCAATAATTTTACACGGTAATTCACCGCAATCGCCACTGATGCTGATTATAAATCCCAAGCCATCCTTATTAGGCATGATGAGGTCGGTGATCACCAGGTCGGGTTTTTCCTGGTGAAGTAGAATTTCACCCTTGCAGCCATCCTGGGTCGAAATGACGTCGTAACCGGCTCCTTCCATTATTTCTTTGGTGGATTCGTTAAAAGCCTGATCATC
>MAAB01038847.1_pt1 | contig 20053 bp, 16 predicted proteins | sample 1115991 | NCBI WGS metagenome assembly MAAB01 (sample SAMN04961124, study PRJNA320927) | seawater metagenome | isolation source: sample BD02T18 sea water enriched with oil for 18 days | place: USA:Gulf of Mexico | collected 2013-07-27
GGGGAATATTCCCCCTATGCCCTTAGAAAGTTAACGGATGCCAACATTGCCCGCTATTTTGACTGCCTTAGCAAGACTTGCTACCGGGTTAAAAGCCACCTTAAAAAAAACATTCAATACCTGACACTTAATATTCTCAAGCCATCACAGTTAAGCGGCCAGTTTGATTTTATTTTTTGTCAAAACGTGCTCATTTATTTTGATAACCCGGAGCGAAAACGGGCACTGAATAACTTGCTTAATCTGTTACAGGATGACGGCCATATTTTGGTGGAATCTGCCGAGGCCAGTTATGTGCAAAGTTGCATGACGGACCTTAATATCGGCGTGAAATATCACCAACAAATGATGACCTTTTGCCATAAAAAAAGTGCAGATACGGCCAGCCCCCCAAGCGGCATTAACCGGGACTCTCAAAACACATTAATTAGGCCCCCCACCCCAACTTCCAGAGAATTAAACAAGGCTATTGCCAAGCCCGTTAAACCCAACATCATAAAACCCGTTAACTCCACAACGCCCAATATAAGAAAACCGGCAGCCAATCAAGCCAATGATAAAGATCGTAGACTCACGTCTGAGCAGAGTACGCTGCTACAGCAGGCGCAACTGGCTTACAAAAAAAAATCATTTAATCAGGCCATGGCCCTGTATGTGCAATCAGCAGAGCAGGTACCGGAAAGTCGCTGCCTTGCCATGCTTGGGCAAGCAAAAATATTTGCCGATCAAGATCAACAAGTGGAGGCCCTAGAGATGGCCGAGGCCTCTTTGGCCATACATCACAAAACAAAAAAACTTACCCCGTCACAAGAAGCCGATAATCACGCCATCATTGGCTTGATCCTTAAACAGCGGGGTTTGCACCAGCTTGCCGACAAACACTTGAGCCGATTAAAAGAATTACAGCCCAACCATGTGTTGGTAAAACTGATTTAACCCTTGCTTGGTGCAGTCATATGCTGAGCCTAGCTTCAAAGTCAGCTAAGCATTCATGGCAGATTAAGCTATCGTTATAGACAGGGTTCTATTGCTATTTTACGTTTACCTTTAAACTCAGACATAATAATGAGTTCCATATAAGTTATGAACACAGCCCCTTCATTCCACATACTCATTATAGAAGATTCAATAACTATACGTGCAGTGGTGTCCGAAGGTTTATCACAAAAAGGGATCAGTGCAGACCAAGCAGGCAACAGCGAGCAGGGCCTGATTATGCTGGACAAGGCCCTTAACAGCGATCAGCCCTATGATGGCATATTACTGGATTGGCACCTGCCCGATCATGACGGCAGTTATGTGGTTGAAAAAATACGTGCTGATAAACAAAACGCCACCCTGCCCATTATGATTTACAGCGAACACATGGACCCGGAAGCCTATGCCATGTGTACCGGTAAAAATGCCCTTATCGATCTGCAATTTAAATCGGAATTAAATCGCTTACCGGAAAGAATGCATAAGTTCCTGTCCTTGCAACAGGTGGGTGTAAATGAAAAAGAATTATCGGGCAGGCAATCGGAAATTAGCATTCTGTTGGTGGATGACTCGGTTACCCAGTTGACTAAGTATGCAGGGGTTTTACGTGAACAAGGCTTCACCGTACATGAGGCCAGCAGTGTTGATGAAGGACTAGAAATAGCCATTAGGGTTAAGCCGGTTATCGCTATTATTGACTATATGATGCCGGTAAAAACCGGCGATGTACTCGTTAAGGATTTATTGGCCCATACCGAAACCCAATTATGCATCGCGGTTATGCATTCTTCCCACAGCAATATTCACGAAAAAGTTTTAAAGTCTGGCGCACTGGACTTAATCAATAAAGATGACCCCATTAATATATTTACCTTGCGGGTCAATGCTATTGCCAATAATGCATTGGAGCGTCGTAAATACCAGCAGTTAGATTTATTTGTGCAAATCTCAGATCAAATGAACATTGGTTTATTAAAAGGCAAGGGTGAAAACCTTCATCCTGAAAATGCCATCATGGAGGAAATCATTGCGCAATGCCCCACCGTCTTTTCCATCATTCGCAACCTTGAATCCCCCAGTAAAAAACAAATATTTGATATTGCCGACATTAAGGGCAGTATGCGCAGTTTTATCTATTCCCCTTTTTCGCTATCTGATGGTACCCACGCCATTCTTTTACAAGACAATACCTTACTGGCGGAAAGAACCCGAAATTTAAAACAGGCCCTAGAGACGCGCGGCGAATTCCTAGCTAACATGAGCCATGAGATACGCACTCCCATGAATGGTGTGCTGGGCATGCTGGGGATATTGCTGCGCACTGAGCTTTCGGAGCAGCAACACCATTTTGCAGACGTGGCGCGCTCCAGTGCTAATTCATTGTTACGTTTAATCAATGACATATTAGATTTTTCTAAGATGGAAGCGGGCAAGCTGGAACTTGATATATTAGAGTTTGATCTGCGCAACCAACTGGGTGAGATTGCCGAAACCCTGGCCTTTCGTTGCCAGGAAAAGAAATTGGAACTGGTGCTGGATGTAACCGGTATTAAACATGCCATGGTGAAAGGCGACCCCGGAAGAATTCGACAAATCATCACTAATTTGGTGGGCAATGCCGTTAAATTTACTGAAAAGGGCGAAGTCATCATACGGGCCAGTCTCGCAGAAGCCGTTGGGGCACCTAACAAGGCGGATTCAGATAGCACCCCCTTAATTTTTTCTTGTTCTGTGATCGATACCGGTATTGGCATTCCTCAAGAAAGTCTTGAAAAATTATTTGAATCCTTCTCGCAAGTGGATGCCTCTATTACCCGCAAGTACGGAGGCACGGGATTGGGGCTGACCATTGCAAACCAATTATGTCGAATAATGGGCGGAGAAATTAAGGTCACCAGTGAACTCAACCAGGGCAGCTGCTTTAGTTTTAATATTGAATTGGAGGGCACCAATCACACTAGCTCCGCCCTCCCCCTGATTAACATTCAAAATTCGCGAATACTGGTGGTGGATGACAACCGCACCAGTTTGGAAGTATTGCGCATGCAGTTACATGCGTGGGGGGCCGAAGTGGTCGAGGCCTTGGATGGGGACTCGGCATTGAAAATACTCGACAGCAAAGAAGACAATTATTTTGATGTGGCCATTTTAGATTTTCATATGCAGGGAATGAATGGGGATACTCTAGGCGAAAAAATTCGACAACAAAAACGCTATGAAAAAACACATTTAATACTCATGACCTCCATGGCTTCACCTGGGGATGCTGAGCATTTTGCCAAACTGGGATTCTCATCCTACTTTACCAAACCTGCGACCTTTTCCGACTTATATAAAGCACTGGGTATCTTGATCGATGGCGGCGATACCCTGCAAAGTGCTAAACCGCTACTGACACACGATCATTTAGTGAATTTAAAGAAGCCGTTGCAACAGGGCCGGGTATTACTGGTTGAAGACAATTCCATTAACCAGGAAGTGGCGTTAAGTTTATTAGAGGATATGAATTACTTTGCAGTGGCAGTGGACGATGGCCTTGAGGCGATTAAAGCCCTTAAACTGTCTATTGAAAATACGCCATTTGATCTGATTATTATGGATTGTCAAATGCCGGTAATGGATGGCTACGAGGCCACTCAAAAAATCAGAGAGGGTGCGGCGGGTTTGGGGAATAATAAAATCCCCATTATTGCCATGACCGCCAATGCCATGAAGGGGGATAAAGAAAAGTGTCTGGCCAAGGGTATGAATGATTACCTAAAAAAACCCGTGGATTTTGATGAGCTTGAGTGCAAATTAACATATTGGTTTAATCGGGCAAATGATAACGTGGAGCGAGGCTAGGATTTAAAAGGTAGCGACCCCATGAAAGATAATAGTCAGAGAGGTGTTTAGGATTTGCTTGTTCGTACATGGATGTACTTGGTAGGGCAATGCAGGAGTGATTGCCGAGAACAAAAATCCTGACCGTACATATTATACATACCCTGTCAGTCGTTCCCGACACAATAATTTTGATGAGTAGATATAGCGAGTCCGGAAAACGCCGCTCCTTGCCATGACCACCATGGATGGTGGAAATGCAATTTTTGCAGGAGCAAAAAATTGTCCTCGGCACCGCGTCATACCGTACATCTTATACATACCCTGCCAGTCGTTCCCGACACAATAATTTTGATGAATAGATATAGCGAGTCCGGAAAACGCCGCTCCTTGCCATCCATGGCACCGCGTCATACCGTACATCCTGTACATAAAAAAAGGCAATACACGTTGCTGTATTGCCTTTTCGCTCTGCACATTACATGGCTTTTTGGTGGGTCAGCTAGGTTACAATATCTAACAGATTTTCACTGGCCTGCACCTTGTCATCTATCTGACTGATTTCCTGTAACTGTACTTGAACGCGAGTTAAATTTTCACTCAGTTCTTGTAAATCCGCAGCCACTGTATCCGATGACGCTTGTCTATGCTGCTCGTCTTGTTGCGCCTTTTGTGTCGCGTCTAGGCGCTCTGAACTACTGGCTTCTTTCGCTTGTTGTTGCTCTTCATTTTCAGCTTTCTCTGCTTCGTTTTGCATTACCTCTTCACGATTTAGTTGTTCTAAATCAGATCTTGCTTCCACAGCCATTTGATTGGCTAACGCGGCTACTCGTCGATCTTGGCTGGATGGGTCAGCCGGAGCCAATGCCGCTCGGCGAATGGTCTCTGCTTTATCTTGAGTTGCCCTTGGGTCATCGGCCACTTTAGAGACATCTATTGATACCTCCCCCGCCACCGCATATTGCTTACCGTCAGGCCCGCGTTCTGTCGTCAAACTCATGGCTCCGGCGAACTCGCCACCCGCACTCTGGTGTGCGTGCTCGTGGGCACGTACTGCCCGATCTCGTTCCGCAAGTTTTTGGATCTGCTGCAAATCAGCTTCAAGTTGGCGTTGCTCGGCAGATTCAGCTTGCCTGCGTGCCTGTATTGCTCGGTCCACTTGCGACTCTTCATTTGCTCTTGCTTGCTGCCTCTCGCTTTGTTGCTGTTCGGTTACGGCCTGCTCCTGCTGGCGATTTTCAACTCGACTTTGCTCGGCCCGTTGTTGGTCTAGGGCACGACGCTCCTCCACTCCAGCCGTCACGTCCTCTTGTTTGGCCTTAGGGGTTTCTTGAGGTTCATTTACAGAGGTAAAACTGACGGTGCTTAAGTTCTCGGCATCATCAGGCACAGCGACACTCGCCCGAGCTTCACTGCCCTGACTTGGGTTATGCTGGGACGCTGAAATAGCATTACCAAATTGAACGTTCACTTTACCCTCGCTTTATATCCTGTGTGTTAAACCGTAATATCAACCAAGCTGCCTATGGTTTGATTGGCGGCCTCAACTACCTTGGCCGAAGCCTCCACTTGTCGTTGACCCTGCTTTTCTTCCGTTAAGGACTTAGCGATGTCTTGACTGGCCTGCACCGGCCTTTGAGTATTGGCCGACGCCACCTCTTGAGCCCCTTGATTTACTTGCTCCTGACCTTTTTGAATGCCAGCAAGCCCTGCGCTAAAGGCACCGCCTATTCCACCTACGCCCATAAACCACTCCTACTACACGCTCTAATTTAATCATCTCTGTACATTATTTAAACAGATAACCGGTAACCCCTCAAACAAATACACGAAAACTTTAATACGTTTTAAGACTATCAATTAAACCCATAATAACCACTTCATCAAACAAGGGGGGGAAGCAGAAAATGACGAATTGATCAGAAGGAATGAACATAAAAACAACATTGATTAGACGTATAAAAAACAAAAATACTCTCTCTAGTAAAATATGCCAAAACCCCTAACCACATAATTCACGCTGTAAATGGCGCAATTAAGACCTTGAATTAGCCCGAAAGCTGGGTCAAATTAAGGGTGAATAATAAAATTAAGGACGTTGTTATGTTTGGTCAAATGCAAGACTCCCCATTATTGGTGAGCCAGCTCATAGAGCACGCCGCCACACTATACCCTGAGCAAGTGATTGCCACTAAGACAGTAGAAGGCCATTGGCACGAATACACTTATAAAGAGGCCGCCTTACGCAGTCGAAAACTCGCGCAAGCATTATTACGCTTAGGGGTAAAAGATGGTGATGTCATCGCCACTATGGCTTGGAATACGTATCGTCACTTTGAATGCTGGTATGGCATATCTGGCATGGGCGCCATATTGCACACTGTTAATCCCAGATTATTTCCCGAGCAATTAGACTACATAATTAATCACGCGCAAGATCAATATGTTTTTATTGATACTACATTTGTGCCCTTACTTGAAAAACTACAAGCGCAGCTACCTGAGGTAAAGGGCTACATTATCATGACCGATGTTGCGCATATGCCCGACACGTCTCTTAACAATGCACTGTGTTACGAGAGTCTTATTGAACAAGAAACTGGCGACTTCAGCTGGCCAGTATTAGATGAACGCCAAGCCACCTCCATTTGTTACACGTCCGGCACCACAGGCAACCCTAAAGGCGTTTTATACAGTCACCGTTCAAGTATCTTGCACAGCTTTGCCATCACCGCAAAATCTATGGGCAATATAGATCATGAAACCTGCATACTGCCCATAGTGCCCATGTTTCACGCCAATGCTTGGGGGCTGGTATACGCCAGTGCCATGACCGGCGCCAAGGTAGTATTGCCTGGGCCGCATCTTGATGGCAAAAGTGTCTGCCAAATGGTAAACCAATATGGCGTTGATTTAACCGCAGCCGTGCCAACGGTATGGACCATGTTATTGCAATACTTGGAAGAATCAGGCGAAACCTTAGAGAGTTTAAACAGTGTATTAATTGGTGGCTCGGCCGTCCCCCGCAGTATGATAGAAAAATTTGAAACGGTTTATGGCGTAGAAGTTTGGCAGGCGTGGGGCATGACCGAAATGAGCCCGCTGGGCAGTCTTAACAAGTTAAGCAAACAAGATAAAAAACTCGACTATCAACAACAACTGGATATTAAAGTAAAACAAGGCCGCCCATGTTTTGGCGTTGAGATGAAAATAGTCGACGACAACAATACTACCCTTGCCAACGATGGAAGCGCCTTTGGCCGTTTAATGGTGAAGGGGCCATGGGTGGTGGCCAGTTATTTTAAAAGCGATAAAAGCGCGCTTGAGGATGATGGCTGGTTTGATACCGGTGACGTGGCCACCATTGATGCCAGCGGCAATATGCAAATCACCGATCGCAGTAAAGACGTCATTAAGTCTGGCGGCGAATGGATCAGTTCCATTGATTTAGAAAACGCGGCTATGGGTCACCCAGACATCCAGGAAGCTGCGGTCATTGGTGTAGCACACCCTAAATGGGAGGAACGACCACTTTTAATTGTCGTGCCCAAGGATGCCACTAACCCGCCTAATATGGAGCACGTTTTACACTTCTTAAGCGACAAAGTTGCCAAATGGTGGTTACCGGATGACATGGCCTTAGTCACTGACATTCCGCACACGGCCACCGGAAAAATCAATAAACTTGGGTTAAGACAACAATTCAAAGATTATGAATTACCCATCACACAAAACGCTTAACATTAATACTCAATAAAGGCTTGGGGCACGCATATAAAATGCCCTAAGTGCTTTAGTCACGAATTCCTTTCAAAAGTGAAACCAGCAGCTTGCCTTTAAAGGCAACTCAATTGCTATTTATGCGCGTGTCGTTTTAATAAAATATAAATGTAAGCTGCATTCACCCCTTTAAAAGTCAAAATTGTCGTGTTTATTTAGGCTGACGACGTATGATGCCTTAAGCTTAGTTTTAAATAAAAAGGGTTACGATGCTCAATCTTCAAGAATTATTAGCTAGCCTGCAAGTGGAGCAACTGGATACATTATTATTCAGAGGCTATTCATTGCCACTGCCTTTGCCCCGCGTATTTGGTGGCCAAGTCTTAGCGCAATCTATTAACTGTGCACTGCGAACCGTTGACAACAATCGCCGCTTGCACTCATTTCACTCCTATTTTTTACGCCCCGGTGACCCTGATCGTCCCATTATTTTTGATGTGGACCCTATTCGTGACGGTGGCAGTTTCACCACTCGTCGAGTCGTTGCCAAGCAAAATGGTAAGCCTATTTTTAACTGCTCACTTTCGTTTCAAACTATTGAAGAAGGGTTAGATCACCAAATGGATATGCCAGCAGGCGTACCCGATCCTGAAACGCTTGAGAATGAAAACGACTACATAACACGTATGCGCGCCCGCGCAGAGACCAACCTTAGACCTTTTGTGTTACCACGCTCGGTAGTGGACATACGTCGAATTAACCCAACAGATCCATCCAATACACAAAAACAAGTACCCGAACAAGGCTATTGGTTTAAATTTAATAGCAACCTAAGTGATAAACCTGCAATCCACCAAACACTGCTAACTTACATTTCAGATTATGCGTTCATGTCCACCGCCTTACGTGCGCATAATGTGAATGTATTCGATAAAAATTTACAAGCCGCAAGTCTTGACCACAGCATGTGGTTTCATGCAGGCATGCGCGTTGATGATTGGATTTATTATCATATGGACAGCCCACGTGCCGCACATGGCCGAGGCTTTAACCGTGGATCCTTTTATACCCAACAAGGTCAGTTAGTGGTTTCGTGCGCACAGGAAGGGTTAATACGGGTAAAGGGTTAACTCCCTAATAATTTAATGGACAGCTACCTCAACTAAAAATGATCCATACAAACGCCCCTTTAGACTATCCGCATAGAGTCGTTTTAAACATGTACTCATATTTTGAATGCAGGCCTTTTCCTTTTGGAAAAGGTACTTTTTATCCCTATGCATTACAGTAACAATTCTTCCATTAAGTAGCTGACAACACCCTTAATTGGTTTATATAGCCATCACTATACTCACTCATTAGTAGCTGCACACAATCCCCCCCTCCCTACCCTGCTAAACTAATTGTATTAAGCAGCATCAATTAGGGTTAGCAGATGCATGAAAATACCTAAGCTATTGTATTTATTAACTTTATTTTCCTTACAGCCCTGTTATGCCGAGCTGGACGAGGCATTGTTTGCTTTATCTTTAGAAGACTTACTGAATATAGAAGTAGCCGGGGCGACTTTTTCCACAGAAACCCTAAATACAGCACCCGCTGCCGTTACCGCCTTTACTCAGCGGGAAATACGACTTTTAGGGGTGCAGTATTTAAGTGAACTGGCCAATTTAGTGCCGGGATTTCAATCTAAGCGCCAAAGTGACGGGGCAACGGTTTACAGCATATCGGCTCGTGGCCGCCAAGTGGGCACAGGCACTCGCAGTGTTAAAATAATTATTAATGGACAGCCAATTAGCTCAGCTTACATTGAATCATCCACCGCCATCATTAATTTAATCCCCTTAAACAATGTATCAAAAGTTGAATTTATTCGTGGGCCGGGGTCGGTTGTACACGGCAGTGGCGCTTTACTGGCAAGCATTAACATTGAAACTTACCAAGACGAAAACGCCGCTGAAATGTCTATGGGCACTTGGGGATATGTGGGCAATCATTTTAATTATTCTGAAGACGGGGTTTATGCCTCAATTGATTATTCCACTAGCTTTGGGGATGACTACCAACTACAAGACCCAGATACTGGTGTGCACTTTGATACTAAAGATCCCGTAGATCAATCACACCTTTATCTTATAAAAAAAAATGGTCATCATAAATTTTTCTTTCAGCACCACAGAATTTCATCGGCCGGTTTTTATGTCATTGACCGAGTAAATAACAATTTTAATAAAGAAAACCGTCGTTATTTAATAGCGAGTTCGTCTCACTCACTTATTAGTGAAACTCATTTTGATTTAACGCTGCACACTAACTACAACAAGCGCAATACGACATTCTCAGCTCAATTAAGTCCAGCTGGCGCACTAAATGGCCTTAATGATAGTAACAGCCTTGAACCGATACTGGTACGTGCCACCACTAAGTCTGAACAATACGGAACCCGCTTAATTGGCGATTGGTTAATGCTAAAGTCACATTTAACGATAGGTGGCGAGTTTCAATACAGTAAACCGGTTAAAGCGCTGGCCTATTCTAACTTTAACCTTTATGACATTACCAACAACCAATTTCCCGTTCGCTATTATGCAAACGACCCTGTCTCTACTCCATTTATAGGGGCCCATGACAATCAAAATTTCTCATTATTCAGTGAATACCAATACCAGCTTAACGATGACATAAATACGACTTTTTCTTTGCGTTACCACTATGCTCAAAATACGCAATCAGAAGAAATACTTCCCAGGTTGGCATTCGTGTATGAGTTTACTAATGATCATTATGTAAAAGCAATTTACAGCGAAGCCTTTCGTAATCCTGGGTCAATAGAGCTGTACGCCATTAATAATAACACCCTCACTGGGAATGACGCCTTAGTGGCTGAAAAATCGAAAACAGCTGAATTGATTTTTGCATCAACGTCAAAATTTGGCGTATTTAATTTCTCGTATTTTTACACTGAAATAGAGAATGCAATAAAGCAGGTTGTTATTACGTCTGGACAACGAAAATTTGACAATTCACCATCTGACTCAAACGATGGCATGGAATTAGAATATAACCAGGTATTTACCGATAACCTACAATTAAAACTCACATATTATCGGCAAAATGGTGTACTAAAAGAAAGCTTTCGATTATCTGAAAGCGCTGGTTCTATGGCGGTATCATGGTACAAAAATAAGTATAGTGGAGGGTTTACTAGCGTATATCAATCATCTAATGAAAACTTATCGGATGCTGGCTTAATTACTTTGTCTAGCACTTGGTTACATAATATTAATTTAAATTATCAGCACAACACCCAATTAGAGTCACAAATTCTTATTAAAAATATTAGTAATCGACAATCGATGAATCCAGCTATTAGTGCATTATTAGAAAAAGGCATTCCCAGCCGAGGTCGCCAAGTTATCTATAGCGTTCGGCTTGGATTTTAAATTAACCAGGTTAATAGCATTAAGCTTCAGGTAGGGTCAAATACTGCGCAACCACCTCAGCACTTGCATCGGTTAAAAATGGCACTTCACCCAAGCAGGGCACTCGAATCATTTTCTTCAAACTGTCTAGGTTTTCTTGATAGGCATCCATGTCATCATCTAATTTATTGGCAACCCAACCCACTACATTTAAACCATCACGATGAATCGCTTCCATGGTTAACATGGCATGGTTAATACAACCCAGCTTCATGCCCACTACTAAAATTACGGGTACGTTTAAATCTTTTACCACGTCAGCCAAGGTCTCTTTGGCGTTTAAAGGCACGCGCCAACCACCCGCGCCTTCAATACAAATAAAGTCGGCACGATTAATCATTAATACACCCCGTAGATAGCCCACTAACCGCGCGGCACTTAACGGTTTATGTAGGCGCTCGGCGGCGATGTGTGGCGCAATGGCTTCTTGCAACGCCACAGGGTTTACTTGATCGTAATGCAGGACTTCGGTGCTTTGTGCCATTAAAGCAAGGGCGTCGCTATTACGTAAGCCTTCCTCAGTCATATCGCAACCCGCCGCTAAGGGTTTTAGCCCTAACGTAGATTTAGATTCTAATTTTGCCTTATACAAAAAAGCCGAAGTACAAAGGGTTTTACCTACATCGGTGTCGGTGCCAGTAATAAAAAAACGCTGTCGACTCATGAGTTCATTCCAAAATTAATTTTTTTGTAATACGCAACTTAAAACGGCATAGCTGGCTGGCAGGCCATCGATGGTTCGATGTTTTTCCATGGCCGCTTTAAACTGTTTAATAATACTAGGGCTGGTTAACCCCTTAGCACGGCCACGTGTAATATTGTGCGCGCCGATGCGTTTTAACGAATCGGTGAGGCTACGCACGTCGGGGTGAAAATCTATATGGGTATTTATTTGCACATCAATCTGTGAAAAGGCACTGCTATTTATATCGCTAAGTAATTCGTCACCTAACAAGAACTCATTCACATGTTGATGTTTATCCACTTCTAACCAAGCTTGTTTCAGCTCCAATAAAGTGCCTGCCGCTAAATTACTTAAAACCAAATGTCCGCCGGGCTTTAAACAGCGCCAAGCCTCAGATAATACTTGAGAGAAATCGTCACACCACTGCACCGCTAAATTTGAAAACACTAGATCAAATTCTTGATCTTTAAACGGTAATTTTTCGGCGTCGCTTACGTAGTAATCAAATTGTGGATACAAACCTTTAGCGTGCTCCAACATGCCTGGCGCTAAATCCCCGCCTATTATCTTTGCCTGTGGGTATTTTATTTGCAATTCGGGTAAGCAATAACCGGTGCCACAACCTAAATCCAATATCGATTGTTTATTTTCAAACGGGCAGCGATTTAATAGGTCATGAGCCAATACATGCTGAATTCGAGCATAAGCGTCATATTGACCCGCAGCCTTACTAAAACTATTGGCAATTGCCTCTTTAGCAATGTGTCCGCTCATTAACTATTAACCTGCAAAAACGTTAAAATACCATTAGCAACAGACTGCGGCTGGGTAACTAAACTTGCGTGAGAGCCATTTGGCACAAAACTCACTAAGTGTTTTTCATTTATTTTGTTGTATTCCTGACTTACCCCATGAGGCACGATGGCATCGTCTGTTGATAACATATGTAAACAAGACTGAGGTAAAATAGAGAGTATTTTTCGGTTATCAATTAACGCCAGCAACTCAAGAGACGCTTTTAAAACATCACTATTAGGCTGGGGTGTTTGTGTGTTTTTCTGCAGCCATTTTAAATGGATAAGCATATCTTTTTGCTCGCCCACTACGGTGAGAGCGGCAAACCGACGTAAGGTTACACGGGCATTATCAATACCTTCCATGAAGCCATTGAATAATGGCGACGGAACCCCTTTTTTCCATTTATTATCGGCTAGAAATTTAGCGTTACTGCACAATGTCATAACGCTTTTAACACGCTGTGGCGCACGTGCGGCGGCCTGAACCGCCAGCATGCCGCCCAACGACCAGCCCAACCATGTGCTATTTTCTGGGGCCACTTCCAATAAAGCCTCTATTAAATTCGTGATCTCATAGGCTTGTTGCGCATCTTCGCACGGACTGTCACCAAATCCAGGTAAGTCTACTGCGATGAGTTGAAAGCGCCCTTCAAATAATGCCGCTAGTGGTTTAAATACTTGTGCGTTACAGGACCAACCGTGTATGCAAAATATCACAGGCAAGTTGCTGCTTTTGTCACCACTAAGATTATGGGTTGCTAAAGTATTCATGTGTTTCTTCTTATGGTGATAGTTTTTAAAGCATCCAGTAACTGTAAAACCTGTTGCTCACTATGGGCTGCCGACAATGTAACTCGTAGCCTTGCGGTACCTTCGGGCACAGTAGGAGGGCGAATGGCAGTCACCATAATACCTTGCTGTTTAAGTTGCTCGCTTAAGCGTAACGCGTCTTTGCTATCACCCACTAAAATAGGCTGAATAGCGGTATTGGAGGGCATCAATGTTAAACCAAGGTCTTTGGCACCTACACGAAATAATTGAATGAGCTTTTGTAAATGCACTCGGCGCTCGGGCTCATTTTTAACAATGTCTAAACTGACTAAGGTTGCGGCTGCAATGGCGGCAGGCATGGCAGTGGTATAAATAAAGGGGCGCGCGAAGTTAGTAAGGTACTCAATAAGCTCGCTACTGCCTGCCACAAACGCGCCTGCTGTACCAAAGCCCTTGCCTAGAGTGCCCATTAAAATTTGTACATCGTCTTGTTTTAAATTAGCGTATTCACACAAGCCCGCGCCTTGATCTCCCAGCACACCAAAACCATGGGCATCATCCACCATTAACCATGCATCATGTTGCTTGGCCAAAGTGCTTAAACCTTTTAAATCGGCACTGTCACCATCCATGCTAAACACAGCATCGGTGACAATTAGTTTACGGCGGCCATCACTGCGTGCAAGGCGGGTTTGCAGATTACCAAGATCATTATGCAAGTAACGCTGAAAACGCGCACCACTTAATAGGCCTGCATCTAAAAGTGAGGCATGATTCCATTTATCTTCAAACACTGCGTCTTGTTTGTTAAGCAGCGCACCCACTACCCCTAAATTTGCCATGTAGCCGGTACTAAATAAAATGGCTGATTCACGTCCCGTAAATTCAGCTAGGGCGTGCTCTAGTTGTTCGTGGAAATCACTGTGACCATTTACTAAGTGCGCCGAACCACTGCCCACACCAAATTCATCGGCGGCACGTTTAAACGCGTCAACTAACTTCGGGTGATTGGCTAAACCTAAATAATCGTTACTGCAAAAGGTAAGATATGACTGGCCATTAATTTTCATTAATGGCCCTTGCGGACTTTGCGCTACTTGAGTTTGCCGAAACAAACCCTGCTCTTTGCGCAATGCCAATTCAGCTTGTAAATTAAATGCCATGACAGTGCAGTGAATTAAACCGTAGCGTCAAAAAACGGCTGTTTAGTGTCGTTCTTTTGAATTTGCTTACTGAGAACTTCGGCCTGACTATTATCATCGTTAGCCACAATGCTTTGCTCGGGTTTTAAACCTAAACGTTTAAACAACTGCATATCTTTATGGGTTTCTGGATTTGGAGTGGTTAACAAACATTCGCCGTAGAAAATAGAGTTGGCACCCGCCAAGAAACACATAGCTTGCGTGGCATCACTCATATCATCACGACCGGCCGATAAGCGCACGTGAGATTTAGGCATTAAAATACGTGCCACTGCGATGCATCGTACAAAATCAATGTGATCTAAATCTTCTACATCTTCAAGTGGTGTACCTTTTACTTTGATAAGCATATTCAAAGGTACACTTTCTGGCTGTACCGGCAGGTTGGCCAATTGAACCAATAACCCCACGCGATCGCTTTTACGTTCACCCATGCCAATAATGCCGCCCGAACAAATCTTCATGCCGCTATCACGTACATTTTGCAATGTGTCTAAACGGTCACCATAGGTACGGGTTGTGATAATTTTGTCGTAAAATTCTGCACTGGTATCTAGGTTATGGTTGTAATAATCCAAACCGGCATCGGCCAATTGACCTGCTTGATCTTCATCTAACATGCCCAGCGTCATGCAGGTCTCTAACCCCATAGCACGTACACCTTTCACCATGTCTAATACATACGGCATGTCACGTTTGTTAGGGTTTTTCCATGCAGCCCCCATGCAAAAACGACTGGAGCCCTTGGCTTTGGCTTCGGCCGCTTTATTTAATACCGCTTCAACCTCCATAAGACGCTGTTTTTCAAGGCCTGTATTGTAATGGGCCGACTGAGGGCAATATTTACAATCTTCAGGACAAGAACCGGTTTTGATGCTTAAAAGGGTGCTTACTTGAACTTCATTGGGATTAAAGTTTTGACGATGCACTGTTTGAGCTTGAAACATAAGGTCATTAAAAGGCAGGTCAAAAAGGGCCTTTACTTCGGAGGTGCTCCAATTATTACGTACAGTGCTTTCATTGGTGTTCATAAGATACCTCTTTAATATTCTTGGTTGACGCTGTGCACTTGCCTACACTTATAAACAGGCTGTGTGGCACTTAAGTCTGTGGATAACACAGATACGGCAAAAAACGTCAAAATGATGATTTAATATGAGGACTCATGTTAACCACTTATTTGAAGCAGTCAACCATTTCAATTATCAAGGTTTACAATGGATTATTAAACATACAATGCATTTACTGTCTGCAAGATAGCCAAACCAACATTTGCCCTGATTGCTTAGATGCCTTACCGCTTTTAGGTCAGCACTGCCCTAAGTGCAGCGCACCCAACCACCACGGTCAGCTTTGCGGCCACTGTTTAAGCGTGCCTCCGGCCTTTGATGAAGTTTTATGCCCTTTTGAGTACCAACCTCCCATTAGCGATTTAATCCACAGCTGGAAAAGCCGCCAGCACACCCAAGGGGTAGAGGTATTGATTCAAAGGTTAATCGAAACGCTTTCTACGCACGACTTTGATGTCATCATACCCGTGCCTTATCACTGGCAAAAGCTGCTAAAACGGGGCCAAAATCCAGTGCGCACCCTAGCAAAACAACTCAGCAAACAGCTGCATACGCCGTTACTAGATGCGGTAATACGCACGAAACTGGGGATTGCCCAACAAGGGCTGGACCGCAAAAAACGCATCACCAACCTACACGGTGTATTTGACCTTAAACCCCGCAAGCGCTTATCGTTTAAGCATAAAAACATATTACTGGTGGATGATGTGGTCACCACGGGCACCACCTGCAATCATATAAGTAAGCTTTTAAAGGGTGCAGGGGCGCACAGTGTCACGATTGCCTGTCTGGCCAGAACACCCGCCAAAGGCTGATATTCATAACTTAGCCCCTTACTGCTCCCCACGTACCCCGCACACCAATAATTAGCCCATTACACCAAGGTATGACGGGGTATTTACGGAGGAAGTGTCTTTGCCATGGATGGCAAAGCCAGCCTAAGGGGATATATTCACGGCGTCTTCTGCTATAAATGCCCAATCGTACTCTTAATGGATATTGACGATTCGCCACTTACGCCACAAACCCGTAAACTAGCGCCACTTATTACAAGAGCACCGATATGTCTCACGCATACGACCAGCTGACACCCGACACCATATTAAATGCCATCGACACGATTTTGGTGCCTCAGGGCAAGCTTACCAGCGGACATCAGCTAGCGCTTAACAGCTATGAAAACCGTGTGTACCAAGTTGGTATTGAAGAAGAGGGCCTAGACGAGCCTAGCAGCGTTATTGTTAAGTTTTACCGCCCAGAACGCTGGAGTGACGCCTGCATATTGCAAGAACATCAGTTCACACTTGAAGCCAAAGAAGACGAATTACCGGTTATTGCCCCCTTAGTAATAGACGGTAAAACCCTGTTTGAATCCCACGGCTTTCGCTTTGCTTTATTTCCCAAGCAAGGTGGCCGCAGCGGGCAAATTGAAAACCTGCCCGACTTTGAGCAAATGGGCCGTTTATTAGGACGCCTACATCAAACCGCCAATTGCATGGAGTCAGACCAGCGCCCAGTGATGACGCCCACTACTTTTGCTCAAGACAGCCGCTCATACTTGCTGGATAACCACTTTTTAGACTCTGAGTTTGTACCTGCTTATGAAAGCGTCAGCAAAGACTTATGTGACATTTTACAAGAGCGCTGGGACACCTACTCCCCTAGCCTGAAGCTAGTACACGGTGATTTGCATGCGGGAAATTTAATTTGGTACCAAAAACAGCCTTACATGTTGGATTTAGACGATTGCTCGCTGGCACCACGCATTCAAGATATTTGGATGCTGTTGCACGGCGATCGCGATCAAATGCAGGCGCAATTAGCCGCCGTGTCACGAGGTTATGAGTTGTTTTTGCCTTTCCCGACTCACGAATTACCCCTTATTGAAGTACTGCGCAGCATGCGCTTAATGCACTACAGTGCTTGGTTGGCTCGTCGCTGGGAAGACCCTGCTTTCAAAATGGCCTTTCCATGGTTTGGCAGCCCTCGTTATTGGTCAGAACACATTCTTAATTTGCGTGAACAGTTGGCAGCCTTACAAGAGCCCCATTTACAGCTGATTGATTAATTGGGTAAACTGCCCGCTGAATTTTTACCCCTATAAAAATGGAATGTATATGCTAAAACTAATCTCCACCGCTTTATTAACACTTGCCTTAAGCCAATCTGTATTGGCTGAAGAAACGAAAAACATAGTGTCTTTTGATTTAAACAAACTCTATGCAGGTGCTGGTTTTGGCCACAATCGCATTGATAGCTCATCTGTATTTGGTGGAAAAGACGGTACCGCTTCGGGTGTACAAGTATTTGCCGGCTACGAATATGGCACTCGCAATGGCTTTGATATTTCTACAGAAGCAGGTTTAATTCAAACGGGTGATTTTTACTCGGGCCTTAAAGAAGATGCTGACGGCGTTTGGCTAGCAGGCGTGGTATCTAAGGACCTTCCTGAAATAGATGATAAATTAAGCGCCATTGTACGCTTAGGTTACGGCTTAGGCGGCGACGACGGCTTATTAATGGGTTTTGGTGCGCAATACCGCCTACTGCCTCAAGCATTTGTACGTCTTGAGTATTTGAACAAAGATATTACTCAGTCTTATCAAGTGAATGCTATTTATAAGTTCTAAGCAATAAACTTTGCGACAGTCGCCCTACATCGTTAGAGTGGCTGTTTTCTATCGTTTACAAATTCCCTTACTAGCCAGCCTTTAACTTAAAGATTATCCCCCACACGACTCTCACCTATACTGAAGTATTGAAAGAGCACCATTGCACCTTATCTTAGGGTAAACTTGGGGTATCATATGCACCATCGAGCAATATTTCTTACTCAAAGCCATATTACCTTGATGCACATGCCTAAAATTGCCCTTTGTAGCCAGAATCTGCGGGATATTCCCTAATATGTCACTTGCTTTACCCAGTCAGCTTTTGCTGCAACAAGACCTTGTTGAACAAACCTTGTTAATAAATCCTCCTCAGGACGATTTACCCCATCACGCACCGAAATCTTGGACCGTGGCGGCCTTAAGTTTTACCGTGAGCCAAACTTATCAACAACAGGGATTTGCACTGGCTGATATTTGCAAAGCTCCCACCAAACGTTTTCCTCACGTTATTATTTACATGACCAAAGCGAAGTCTCGTCTGGCTTTATTATTAGACTACGCACGCGCAAGCTTAGAGGACGACGGTGATATTTGGATCGTAGGTGAGAACAAGGGCGGCATTAAAAACCTTCATAAATCACTCAAAGATGACTTCTCCCAGATAGACAAGATGACATCCGGCAAACACAGCGCCATTGTGAGTGCCTGCGGCCCTGTTGAAAGTAAAGCGTTTGATATTAACAATTACTACAGCGAGCAAGTAAACGAGCTAGACATTCCTTTAAAGGCATTGCCAGGCGTTTTCAGCCAAGAAAAATTGGATAAAGGCACTGCAGTATTATTAAAAAATCTGCCTAGAAAAGTTAAAGGCCGTGTACTGGATTTTGGTTGTGGAGCCGGCATCATTGGCGCCTATATTAGCCAGAACCGTGAAGTAGAAGAAGTTGAACTACTTGACGATGACATACTGGCGATTACCAGCGCGCAGAAAAACATTAAAGACAATGACATTGCTTACAGCGAAGCATATTTAAGCAATGGCTTTGAAAAAATTGAAGACCGCTACCATTGGATTGTTAGCAACCCGCCTTACGTCAATATCGAAGATCTCGCGGCCATGCCTGCGGAATTTCAAGCCGAACCCGCGTTGGCTCTTGGCAGTGGCGATGACGGGCTCGATTTCACTCGCCGCTTATTGCGAGAGGCCCGCAGCCACCTGTCGGACAATGGCTTGTTGATTGTCGAAGTGGGCAACAGTTGGCCGTCTCTGGAGCAAGCCTTTGCGCGGGTGCCGTTTACGTGGTTAGAGTTTGAGCAGGGAGGGCACGGGGTGTTCACTTTGACCGCCCAGCAATTGGATCAATATCAAGAAGATTTTCAGTAAACCCAGTATAATGCGCCGTCGTCATCATTTGGCGGCGTTTGGAGTAGCTCCTGCTGTGATCTCGGGTCGATTCGTACGATGTACGTGAGGCTTTGAAGGTGACATATCTCTGAAGGAGCTTGAAGAAATATAACCATGCAGCTCAGATAGCTATTAAGCAGAACGGGAAATAGATCCAGAATGGGAAGTAAAGAAGGGGCTGGGCCCCTTCCTTTGTTCAGTCCTTAAGCAAGGTTAGCACCGCGGCTGCGACGGCAGTCGAAGAGGCTGGGTTTTGACCGGTGATCAGCATACCATCCTGGACGCAGTAAGGCATCCAGTCAGGACCCTGGCTGTAAAGTCCGCCCCGATTTTTTAGTTCATCTTCCAGCAGGAAAGGCACGACATCGGTCAGTCCTACAGCGGCTTCTTCGGTATTACTAAAGCCGGTGACCTGCTTGCCATCAAACAACGGTTTTCCTTGTGCATCTTTAGTGTTTAGCAACACGCTGGGAGCATGACAGACGGCGGAAACCAGCTTCTTTTGTTG
>MAAB01029031.1_pt1 | contig 20039 bp, 16 predicted proteins | sample 1115991 | NCBI WGS metagenome assembly MAAB01 (sample SAMN04961124, study PRJNA320927) | seawater metagenome | isolation source: sample BD02T18 sea water enriched with oil for 18 days | place: USA:Gulf of Mexico | collected 2013-07-27
TATGTACTTAATGAACAATCAACGACCAATAATAGCCGAAATGGCTACTCCTCTAAATCCATTCGTACCGAAGATGGTCAAGTCGACCTTGAAACACCTCGCGATAGAGAAGGAAGCTTCGAGCCGAAGTTAGTCAAAAAGAACCAAACTCGATTTACGTCAATGGACGATAAAATATTGCATCTGTATGCCAAAGGCATGACGACGAGAGAAATCGTTGATACGTTAAAAGAAATGTATGATGCCGATATTTCACCTACGTTGATATCTCATGTCACCAATGCCGTGATAGAGCAAGTCATTGCATGGCAAGCCAGACCTGTAGATTCAGTTTATCCAATTGTTTACCTTAATATTTAGTTATTATTTTCCATTTACAATATTCATATTTAAACTGCATTATCAGTAACTTACTTCACTGTATAATATCAAACACCAACATAATACCAGTATGCATTCATCAATTATTTTATAACTTAAATAAACTAACAAAATCATTAAGATAGATAAACGACTCACTAAACCTTAAAAATAAATCGCACAAAAGCCGCACGAAAAACATGCAAAAAACAGACGAAGAATAAAAACTGAAGGGTAAGCGTTTTGATACTTTTAGGAAAGTTGACATGAATTGTCATATAGATAGAAATTGTAGTTAAACGTTTAATTTTACAATGTTATTTAACAATAAAATTTGGTAAATAAAATATTAATATTACTTTGATATAATAAATAAAATGCATCCTCTGCTGTGTACAGAGGAGTTAATTAATGAAAGAGTTAAGTTCATTGAGTTAGTTAGTTAGTAAAACTTATGTAGCCATTGGTGCTCAGTTAGTTGTTCTAAAAGGGCTATTGGCAATTGCTGTCCATCAGAATATGCTGTATTTAGCTTCACTTCGTCTGTATTTCTCATACCACAGGCAACCGTAGTCACCGCATGATCCGCTAAACAAAAACGCATGGCCACCTCCGCTAAACTATAACCAAATTTTGCTGCTAAACTTTTGAGTTGTTCAACACGTTGCAAGGTTTCATCAAAACGCTCACCTTGATACATTTGATGCCGTTTATCATCATCTGACCAAGTATTATAAGTATCTGCTCTCCATGTGCCGGTTAATGCACCTGAGTCAAAGGGCACTCTGGCAATAAATGCTGAGTTAGTTTGTTGACCTTGGCGAAATAATTCAACATTAGGCGCTTGTTCAAACAAATTATAAATTACTTGTTGGCAGCAAACTAACTCAGTTTTTGCCAGCTCAATACCTGTTTCAGGCTTGATATCAGGTAATGAAACACCTATTTCTCTGACTTTTCCAGCTTTGACTAACGACAATAATATATCTAACCATTCAAGCTGCTCAGTACCATCTGAAAACCATAAGTGTAATTGCAATAAATCAATACACTCAAGTTGTAAGCGTTTCAATGAAGCCTCAACTTGCTTTATCACATAGTCTTTAGGATAACGTCCAACAATACTGTCTTGGTATTTTGTCTCTGGCGAAATACCAAGGGGGGCAACTTTGGTGGCGGTAAAAATATCTTTATTGCCAGTAACCTTATGCCACTGTTTAACGGCTTGTCCAACAAGTGTTTCACTTTGTCCGCCACCATAAGCCGCTGCAGTATCAACCAAGTTAATACCTTGTTCAAAAGCGCAATGCAAAGTGGCAATAGCTTCTTTTTTATCAACTGCTCCCCAAGTGCCACCTAACTGCCAAGCACCAAAACATATTTCACTTACCTGCCAATCAGTGCGGCCAAATTGTCGGTATTGCATTAAATTTTTCCTTGTGTCGCTAGTTTTTCATTTAATTGAGCCTTGTAGTTATCATGGGCGGCTTTGTCTTCAACCACATCTTGACGATAAAAAATAAAGCCGACACTTTGTCTAGACTTTTCTGACTGATTCGCGTTAGCACGATGAATAGTTAAGCTATGGTGGACAAGAATATCACCTGCTTGCGCCTTCATTTGTACTTCATTTTCATCATCCGTAGCAGACCAATCACTGATCCCTTGGGAAAACCCTAAGGTTTTAGTGGTATTGTGCTCACGCATGCCCGCTTTATGTGAACCAGGGATATAACAAACCGCACCATTTTTTTCATCGGCATCACCTAGTGATAACCACATGGTAACGGCTTGTTGAGGTTTAATTTTAAAATAGTAACCATCTTGATGGGCAGGAGTTGCTTGACCAATACGCGGTACTTTATTGAAATACTGCATATTTTTAAGTTCGACCGGGCCACCTAATAATTTTTCCGCAAGTGAAACTACCAGCTTTGAGGTCGCCAGTTTTAGGTAATAATCATCATAGTCATAAACTTTTTGCACTTGCTTTAATGTTGATTTATCCGTTTTATCTTCGTAATAAACCTCTTCAACAGGAATACTCGGTACTACTTCTTTAACAAAGCGCTTGGTTTGCGAAATTAACTCAAGGCTTTGTTGCTCATCTAAAAAACCTTTAATGGCGACATAACCGTCACGTTCAAAGTCTTGTTTTAACTCAGTCATCTTTTATTCCTTCAAGTACTATTTGATCATTACTCTATCGTTAAAGACTGTGATATTCATTGTTAAAAATAATGATTTTATTGGCAAATATGCTGATTACTAAATTGTAAAATGAAGTTTAGGCTGATTTATAGAGTTTAAACTGTAGTAGTAAAATAACTGAAAAAATAAAACCCGGTGCATTAGCACCTAGAATATACCAGTCAATGGGATCTTGAACCCAAGCATAAAGCGACCACATCACCAATGTAACAGAGCAAAGAAAGATCAAAATAAATGACAGACCTTGTGTTGATTTTCGTTTGTAATTTTCAATAATTTGTAACGGCAAACCAAAACATAAATAGAGAATTGCTGTTGCCATCGCTATCAAACCAAGTACATCAGTCATAAATTCATTTAACTCCTACCATGTAATACCCAATGAAAAACATCTGAGTGAATAAACTATTTCAGTCGATTTTTCTTTTCTATTTGATCAAAAAATAACAATGACTTTTGTACATGTTCTGCCCAGTACTCAAATTCATGACCACCACTAAATTCTTGATACTGATAATGATACTTATGCTGTTTCAGGTAGCTTTCAAATTTTCGATTGCCGATGATTAAGGGGTCGTCGACGCCACAGTCAAAGCGAAACGGCGGTAATTTCTCACGATTTTTTTCAAGCCAGTAAGTAATTTCAGCATTTTGTTCATTGCCTTTTTGATAAAGACTTAAGTCCTCTTCAACAAATAAAGCCATTTCATCTAGGTGTGTTATCGCTGAATGGGCTGAAATTGCTGAAAAGACGTCTGGAAATTTACAGCCTAGACGTAGAGCGCCATAACCGCCCATGGATAATCCAGAAATATAAATCGATGAATTGTCATCAACATTTTTAACAACTTGCTGACAAGCATTTACAACATCTTCAACAACCCATTGCTCATAATTGCCATGCCCTGCTATAGGCAAATAAGCGCTGCCATCGCCAAATAGGCCATCAGATGGCATCACGATGACAAAATCAGATAACTGTTGATGTTCTTTTTGTAAGCTCATTAAACTTTGTTCAATGCCGACTGAATATTGCCAAGCCCAATGACTGCCATAAACACCATGTAATAGAATAACAACGGGTGCAGAAGCTGTTTGTGTCTGCTGATTTAAAATCAACATATCTGCCCTACCGTTAAGGTGCTTAGATTTAACGGTAACTAAGGTTAGGTTTTTAGGCGTAAAGCTTGGCTTGGAAACTTCACAAGTTCTAAAAGTATCTGTCATGACTTATCGTCACTCACTGTTTTAAAAACATTATCCATTAACACAACCCCTTTACTTATCTTACCTTGGTAAAGGTCATCAAAACCTTGTGACAAGCCGTCAAGTGAATAGGTTTTTGTCACCAATTCATCTAACTTTAAGGCGCCACAGCAGTATAACTCTTGTATTATGGCAAAATCTTTCTTTGGGTTGCATTGACCATAAAGTGGGTTTAAATAAATTTTATCCCATTCAAATAACTGACAATCAAACATTACTTTTTGCTCAATACCACTTGCTTGAATGGCCGTGCCACCATTTCTTATCATGGCTAACGGGGCTGCGCCAAGCTCTGCAATGGCGGTACACTCAAAAGCGTAATCAGCACCATGGCCTAATAATTTATGCACGGCCGTTTTTACCTGAAAAAAATCTTTGTCGTTTTTTGGCGCTATCACTGTATCTGTCGCGCCAAATGATAAGGCTAGCTGCGCTTTTTCAGGTGAAACATCAACAGCGATAATGCGCCTTGCACCCGCAATTTTACAGCCCTGAATAACATTTAAGCCAACACCGCCACACCCTAAAATCACAGCGGTACTGCCCGTTTGTAATTTTGCCGCATTAACTACTGAGCCAAATCCTGTCATCACGCCACAGCCAACAATAGCAGCCGATGAAAACGGCATATTATCAGCAGTAATTTTCACCACTGCCCCTTCTTTAACAATAGTTGCTTCACTCATAGTGCCTAAATGAAATGAGCGCTTTATTGCTTTACCGTTTAATTGAGTTAACTCCGCTTGTGCATGCCCAGAAGTGCCATCACCGGTGACTGGTGAATTCACTTCACATATATGTTGTGCGCCTTGGCTACATTGAAAGCACATACCACATGGAATTGCCCAGTTGAGCATAACGGCATCACCCACTTTAACGCTGGTAACATTTTCACCTATAGCTGAAATGATGCCAGCACCTTCATGACCGATAACAAAGGGATATTGCCAAACCTTTACTGAATCAACGTCAGTATGACAAATTCCTGCCGCTTTAATTTCTACCAATACTTCGTCTGCACTTGGTTGGCCTATGGTTAGTTCAGTGATGTAAAAGTCCCCCTTACCATCAGCTACTGCGGCTTTAATTGTTCTCATTGTGTTTATGCTCATATACCTTGCTTATATTATCTTGCTAATGTTGCGTGTTTACTTTTATTGACTTATTTTCATTGCTTTTTTTTAGTCCAAGGCTGCATCAAGTCCATTTTTGGTCGACGACACCAAGGGGTCGGTTGTACCTGCCCACCGTAATGGGGAGCAAGACCTGCAATATGTTTATAAAGCGCTGGCGACCAATCTTCTGTCGTCGTAGGCGCTAATTCTCCAGCATCAACATCTAAACCTTTACGCAAATAAATCTCATTAAAGCGAGCTTGAATATCTTCAGGTAAGTCAGAAAAATTAGGTAAATACCAAGATATTAACAAGGGTCTTTCTTTGTTGACAGAATTGGCATAAGCGCCATGTAATAATCGGCTATCACCGATAAGTAAATCCCCGGCTTTAATCTCTACTGCAACTTCATCAGGGTGAGCGGCATAAGCAGGATCGTTAGGGTCTTTATACAAAGATAAGTTTTCGCCATGAGCATCAGGTAAGTCATGTAATTCATGAGCTTTAAGATGTGAGCCGGGAATAGCACGGAGGCAACCATTTTCTGGCGTAGTATCGGTTAAATACACCATAAAAAATAATGAAATGGGCTCCGGCTGATAACTTATTGCGTTATCCCAGCCCCACCAGTCTTGATGCCAAAATAGCGGCGGACCACCACCGGGTTTTGAAATTAAATACCCCGACAACCAACGGGGATCCTTAGCGCCAAACTCTTTTAGCAAATTAATAAACTCAGGGTAAGAAATAAGATCAGCAAACTCTGGGTGGTCGGCAAAATTACATAATGAGCCGGTAGATTTAAACCTTTCACGATGCGTTGATGACAATTTATATAAACTGGCATTGGCACGTAACTGTAGATCTTCCATCATTTTTTCATCTAAGAAGTTGGGAAGAATAGTACTTCCTTGCGTTAATATTTCTTGCCAATGTTTACTGATATTCATATTTAGTATTTCTTTTCAGTCATATTTATAGCAATATTAAACCTTAAAAAATGCAAAAACTGTCAATATAAAGACTATAAATAGAGTATTTTTGTCATGAGCAAGATAAAACCTTATAGTGAGCCCATTTTATTGCCTGCGGGGAAGGCATTTAATGTAATTTCGGCCCATTACCAACAAGGAGAGTCTCATCAATGCTTTCATCATTTTCATGAAGTTTGTGAGTTGATTTTATTTCGTCAAGTTACTGGTGATTTCATTTTTGAAAATATCAGCCATCCCTTGTCGCCGTATTCGCTGGTATTTGTGCCCTCAATGGCTGTACATCATTTTGAATTAAGCAAAGATGAGAAGTCGTGGCAAATAATTCAATTTTCGCCCTTACTGTTTAGTTTACTCGGCTTAACTGCCCATCAAAACACCTTGATGTCAGCAGGTGTTATCACCCTTGATAAAGGTCAGTTTGATAAATTTTATATGTTACTTAAGTGGTTAGAAGAAAATAATAATGTTGAGACACAAATAAATGACGACTTATTAAAAGTAACCATAGGTCAACTTGCAGAACTGCTATCGGTACAAAGTAAACAAAAACAAAGCCATAAAAAAGCAACTAACAGCGATAAAATGCAACCATTAATCGAATTTATTCGACAAGAGCAAGCTTTTTTAAACCTTGAGCAAGCGGCAGCGTTATGTAAACTGTCCCCCTCTTATTTTTCTCGCTATTTCAAAAAGGTTTTCCACCAAAGTTTCAGCCAATACATGCTGACTTATAAGCTACATTTGGCCAGTCACTACTTAAAAAACAGCAACAAGTCTGTTACCACTATTTGTTATGAGTTAAGTTTTGCTCACCCCTCATATTTCATTGCTCAATTTAAGAAGTATTATGGGTTAACACCAAGACAATTTAGATTGAGATAGATAATACCAATCCCGTTGATTATGTGTTCATTTCTACTTGTTAAAATAGACCACCTAATTAGCGGAACTGGTATAAAAGTTTAATACAAGAACGAAATCATCTACGGGCAGTAAAATATGCTTCTATATCCTTCGACTTGTAGTCTGTGGATATGGCAGAGAATATTTGATGTTACGAACAGTTTTATTACGCTGTAGTTAAGACAATATTTAACAAGATAAATAAAGAATATTTCAAGTGCTTTTTTAAGTGACTATTTTGCTGCTTTTAAAATATTTTATGCTTCTTATTTTATTTAATAATAACTCGCCATATCGAATCAAACATTACAATAAAAGTTCTTCTTATAAGTTAACCGCCTCGAAAATAGAAACTACATTACTTTATTTGCTATGCATACAAAATTGACTATCATCCATGAATTACCTTACGATGACCAATTGAAAGCATTGAGTATTAACTCTAAATCTTTACTGAGAAAAGCGTTACTCGGACAGAATTTTTGTCTAAGTAACCGGGGGAGTGGCACAAAAAAGACAAAAAAACTTAAATGCTAAAGTAAGTAACTATTGATGAGTAAAAACACCATCTTTTTAACTCAGTTATTCATTAAAAACCGGACAAGATAGTTCAATCATGAAAAACTGTAGTTTTGATCAAGCAAACTTTAAACATTACATAATGAGCAACCAAACGAAAAAAGGCCGATTCATGACGAATCGGCCTTTAAATATCCATTTGTATAAGTTTAGTGGTGCGGATGGGGGGACTTGAACCCCCACGACCTAAGTCACCAGCCCCTCAAGCTGGCGCGTCTACCAATTCCGCCACATCCGCGCAATACTAAACTATACTATCTATTTTACTAAGTTGAGGTTTAGCTAAATTTAGTCAGGAACGTTACTGCTATCTTCTTTCTTAGCAGGTTCGTCTGATGCAGGTACATCACTGTTTTGAACAGCAGGTAATGTAGTCGCTTCAGCGCTTTCACTAGGAATAGCATCAACGGCTTGCTCAGCAGGAACTTCTAAATTATTCCACTCATCAACAGCTTTAGTGCGATTGGCAGTTAAGTTACCTAAAATTAAACTAATAACAAAGAAACCTACCGCTAAATATGTTGTTGCAGATGTTAGGAAGTTACCTGAACCACCTGAACCAAAAACAGTGGCAGAAGAGCCAGCACCAAAAGATGCGCCCATATCTGCGCCTTTACCTTGTTGAATTAACACTAAACCAATTAGAGCTAAAGCAATTAGTACATAGACTATAATTAATACTTGATACAACATTTCTATTTTCCTTTCGCTGCAGAACAAATAATTTTAAATTGTTCCGCTTTTAAACTAGCACCACCAATAAGACCACCGTCTATATCAGTTTGTGCGAATAGTTCTTCACAGTTAGCCGCATTAACGCTGCCACCGTAGAGTAATGGTACTTTATCCGCCACTTGCTCATTTTGTTGAGCTAGAAATTGACGAATAAACTGATGTGTTTCTTGTGCCATGGCACTGGATGCTGTTTTACCCGTTCCTATGGCCCAAACTGGCTCATAAGCGATAACAACATCGCTAAATCTCTCTATGCCTACTTCATCGATAACTGGCTGAATCTGTGCTGATAACACAGTTTCGGTTTCTCCGGTTGCTCGTTCTGCTTCGCTTTCACCAATACATAAAATTGGCGTTAAGCCTGCATTTAATGCGGCATGAACTTTTTTAGCAACTTGGGTAGACGTTTCTTTAAAGATACTTCTACGTTCAGAGTGTCCAACTATTACATAGTTAATCGCTAAGTTTTGCAACATAGCTGTGGATATTTCACCTGTGTAAGCACCACTTTCATGTTCACTCACATTCTGCGAGCCTACATGAATAGCTTCATTTAAGTTAGCTGTTTTTATTTTCTGATTAAGTTCAGATAAATAAGGAAAGCTAGGACAAATAACTACATCAACGTGTGATGATAGTTTAATATCTGCCAATCCTGAAACCATAGTATCAACTAGGGCTGAGTCACCGTTCATTTTCCAATTAGCGGCTACAATTGCTTGTCTAGTCATTCAGACCTCTTTACCTAGGTTATTATCTTCTGACTTCCATTAATGTATAAATGAAGTCATTGCTAAAATGAAGCCGCAAGATAGTAACTAACCTACGCAAAAGATACAAGTATTTAACACATATCTTTTACTAGTTGCAGTTTTTTTATACTTATCGCGGCATATAGCACAATATAGTTTCTACTTTCTTATAGCGATTTAAGTTTAAGCCTTAAGAGAGTCATTATTAATAGCAGTAATTAGTCGCTATTATTTGTAGCGGTAACTAATTAACAAGTTTAACTAAATCGGCAATTTTGTTTGCTAATAAAGTGACTTCATTGAGGTCTGGGCCTTCAACCATTACGCGAATAAGTGGTTCAGTACCTGATTTGCGTAGTAACACTCGTCCGCGACCGGTTAGCGTTTCATTAACTTCATCAACTGCAGCTAATACATCAGCATCATTTAAAGGATTATTTTGTCCCGAAAAACGAACATTGACAAGAAGTTGCGGAAGCATAGTGAGACCTTGGCGTAACTCAAATAACGATTTTTCTTGTTTAGTTACCGCAGTTAATACATTAAGCGCAGCAATAATACCATCACCAGTAGATGTGTGATTAAGATTAATGACATGGCCTGAATTTTCTGCCCCTAGCTGCCAACCTTTTTTTCTTAATAACTCCATTACATGGCGGTCACCAACATTACTGCGTACGAACTCGATATCTAATTCTTTTAAGGCTAACTCTAAACCCATATTGCTCATTAAGGTTCCAACAACACCACCCTCTTTTCGACCAGATTTTAAATCGTTGCAGGCGATGATATAGATAATTTCATCACCATCAATAACATAGCCTGTGTGGTCAACCATCATAATACGATCGCCATCACCATCAAGGGCGATACCTAGATCGGCATTATGTTCAACAACAGCTTTGCTGATTGCTGCCATAGATGTTGCGCCACACCCCTTATTAATATTGGTTCCGTTAGGCGCAGTGCCAATTTCGATAACAGTAGCACCTAATTCACGAAATACATTTGGCGCTATGTGGTAGGTAGCACCATGAGCACAATCAACCACTATTGTTAAATCTTTTAATGATATTTTGCTAGGGAAGTTACTTTTACAAAATTCGATATAACGTCCTGCCGCATCATTAACACGACTCGCTTTACCTAGTTTTGCTGATTCAACACAACCCATTGGGTTATCTAACTCAGCTTCAATGGCTATTTCAACCGCATCAGGGAGTTTTTCCCCTGTATTAGAGAAAAATTTGATGCCATTATCATAGAAAGGATTATGCGACGCACTAATAACAATACCGGCTTCGGCTCTGAATGTTTTAGTAAGATAAGCAATACCCGGAGTTGGCATAGGCCCAAGCAGGCCTACGTCTATGCCTGCCGCTGAAAATCCAGCTTCAAGTGCTGATTCAAGCATGTAACCAGAGATACGTGTATCTTTACCAATAAGCACTTTTTTAGTGCCTTGTCCCGCGAGGACTTTGCCCGCGGCATAACCTAACTTCATCACGAATTCAGGCGTTATTGGATATTGCCCAACTAACCCACGGATACCATCGGTACCAAAATATTTACGATCTGACATATTTTTCCTTATATACTTTACTTGTATAGCTTTATTTGTTGCTGCAACATTCGTTAGGTTTACTTAACTGATTGTATGTTTTTACTGCAACTGATCATCATTGGTACTTAGCTGTTATGGATAATATTTTTAGGGCATCGACTGTTTCTTTAACATCATGCACCCGAATTATACTTGCGTTTTGCTGTGCGGCTATTATAGCGGTAGTTAAGCTACCTGCAAGGCGTTCATCAACATTACGGGCTAATAAATTGCCTATCATTGATTTCCTTGATGTTCCCGATAATAGTGGTAAACCTAAATCATCAAATTGGTGTAGTTGTGCAAGTAATTGATAATTTTGTTCCAGCGTTTTGCCAAAGCCAAAACCGGGGTCTAAAATCAGGCGTTCTCGGTTTATACCTGCTTGTTCACAAACACTAATACGGTCGATGAAAAACTGCTTAATGTCGCCAATAACATCATCATATTGAGGCTTCTGTTGCATTGAACGTGGTAAGCCCTGCATATGCATTAAACAGATGGGGACATTACTCTTTGCTAATACCGCTAAACAACCTTCATTTTGTAATGCTCTAACATCATTAATAATGTCGGCGCCATGTGCAATTGCTTGTGCCATTACCTCTGCTTTACTGGTATCGATTGACACCTTGATATCAACGTTTGATTTGATCGCTTTAAGTAACGGAATAACACGTGCTAGCTCATCTTCTTCACTTACATCAACAGCGCCAGGGCGGGTTGATTCTCCGCCTATGTCGATGATATCAGCACCGTCGAATATCATTAGCTCAACTTGCTTGAGCGCATTATCAAAGGAGGAAAACTTGCCTCCATCGGAAAACGAGTCTGGAGTAACATTGAGAATCCCCATAACTTTTGGTTTATTGAAATTACCAGCTGCAAGCATATTTTGTGTCATATTCTTCTAATTTTTTAGTGAGTGCTTTGATTATCTAAAGTTTTACTTATATAAACGCTTATACCACCAAAAGCTTACATAAGAAAAAGCCTCGATATTTAAGATAAACATCGAGGCTTTGTTATTTAATAACGGTTATATATTAACTTGAAGAAGTGTCGCCGCTTGGCTTACTAGTATCTGGTTCTACTGGGCTGTCTTGCTCAGTGTCCTTAGTAGGCTCAACCTCTTTATTCGTCGCTTCAACATCTGAAGCTTTATTACCATTGTTATTATCAGAATTAGAACTTGAATCACCTTTATCATCCCAACCTGCTGGTGGACGAACTGTCGTTCTAGCCATTAAATCATCAATTTGTAAGGCATCAATCGTTTCATACTTCATCAAACAATCTTTCATAGCATGAAGAATATCAAGATTATCTTTAATTAACTTTTCCGCTCGTTGATAGTTACGGTTAATTAACGCTTTAATTTCTTCATCAATGAGTTTTGCTGTTTCATCAGACATATGCAATGACTTTGAAGAAGTGCGACCTAAGAAAACTTCACCTTCTTCTTCAGCGAACAACATAGGACCCATTTTTTCAGATAAGCCCCATTGCGTTACCATTTTGCGCGCAATGTTAGTAGCACGTTCAATATCGTTTGAAGCACCAGTAGAAACTTTATCACTACCGTAAATAACTTCTTCAGCAATACGACCACCGTATAAAGAAGAGATATTACTTTCTAAATGCTGTTTCGAGTGACTGAATCTGTCTTGCTCTGGTAAGTACATAGTTACACCAAGGGCACGGCCACGAGGAATAATACTCACTTTATAAACAGGATCATGATCCGGTACCAAACGACCTATTAAGGCATGTCCGGCTTCATGGTAAGCCGTCATTTCTTTTTCTGACTCGCTCATTACCATTGATTTACGCTCTGAGCCCATCATGATTTTGTCTTTGGCTGCGTCAAATTCTTTCATACCCACTACTCGAAGCGATGTACGAGCAGCACATAAAGCCGCTTCGTTCACTAAGTTAGCTAAATCAGCACCAGAGAAACCTGGCGTACCACGTGCAATAACTTCAGCTTTAACATCATCACCAAGTGGTACTTTGCGCATATGCACTTTAAGAATTTGTTCACGACCACGAATATCAGGCAAACCAACGGTTACTTGACGGTCAAAACGACCTGGACGAAGTAATGCAGGATCTAATACGTCAGGACGGTTAGTTGCGGCAATAACGATAACGCCTTCATTACCTTCAAAACCATCCATTTCAACTAACATTTGGTTAAGTGTTTGCTCACGTTCATCATGACCACCACCCATACCAGCGCCACGTTGGCGACCTACAGCATCGATTTCATCGATGAAGATAATACAAGGAGCCGCTTTTTTAGCTTGTTCGAACATATCACGTACACGAGAGGCACCAACACCAACAAACATTTCAACAAAGTCAGAGCCTGAAATAGTAAAGAAAGGTACTTTAGCTTCACCCGCAATAGCTTTCGCTAATAAGGTTTTACCCGTACCTGGCTGACCAACAAGCAAAATACCTGATGGAATACGTCCACCCAGCTTTTGAAAACGGCTAGGTTCACGTAAGTAATCAACTAATTCAGCAACATCTTCTTTCGCTTCATCACAACCAGCAACATCAGCAAAAGTCGTTTTTATCTGCTCTTCACTTAACTGTCGCGCTTTAGATTTACCAAAAGACATGGCACCTTTACCGCCACCACCTTGCATTTGACGCATGAAGAAAATCCATACACCAATAAGCAAAATCATCGGGAACCAAGAAACAAAGATAGTTGTTAAGAAACTGGTTTCTTCAGGTAATTTACCTTCAGCTCGAACGCCCTGTTTAACAAGATCGTTAATTAAATCACGATCATAGCCACCAGGTATAACGGTTTTGTATGCTTCGCCACTACGTTTTTCACCCGTGATCACGCCATTTCTATCAACACTCGCATCGCGAATCTGCCCTTGACGTACATCCTTAATAAAGCGGGTGTAATCCATTTGTTGATTTTCTGTGGTATTTGGAGAAAAACTCTGAAATACACTCATCAAAACAACTGCAATAACTAACCATAAAATAAGATTTTTCGCCATATCGCTCAACTTAATGACCTCTTGTGATATTTAAAATATTTATTAAAACAAATCTATACTAGTCTATTGTGCCTAATTTACTACAATTCAAGGCTAGCCGCTATTTAACTTTAGTCGTGAGTAACAACTAGTTACATTAAAACAGCTAAAACACTTAATTCGCTAACAGGTTAGCTTAAAAACATAGGGGTCAAAATAAAGGAAAAAACACAGCGTTGATGACTATCAACGAGTACTTTTGACACTTAAATTTACCCATACGGCAATAAAGTGATTGGTTAACCCTTATAGCCAGTAGCTACCAAGTATACCTCTCTCGAGCGTGCTCTAGAAGATTCAGGTTTACGGGTTTTTACTGTTTTAAAGACTGCCCGTGTCGCTTTCATATAATCTTCAAAGCCAGCACCTTGGAATACTTTTACAACAAAAGCGCCATTAGCTTTTAATACTTGGCTACACATATCTAGTGCTAATTCGACTAAATACATGCTGCGCGCTGAATCAGCACTTTCATTACCCGTCATATTTGCCGCCATATCAGACATAACAACGTCAATGTTTTTCCCGTTTATACGAGCCAACAATGCGTCAAGTACTTCTTCTTCTCGAAAATCACCTTCAAGAAAATCAACACCTACAATGGCGTCCATAGGTAAAATATCACAAGCAATAACTTGCCCCTTGTCACCTACAGCCTTAACGGCATATTCTGACCAACCGCCTGGGGCTGCACCTAAATCGACAACTTTCATACCTGGTTTAATCAATCTATCTTTAATATTGATCTCTTCAAGTTTAAAAACTGCGCGTGAACGTAAACCTAAACGTTGTGCTTTTTTTACATATTCATCATCAAAATGTTCGTCTAACCACTTTTGACTACTCGCTTTGTGTTTTTTATTCGCCATGGTTTTACTTACTCACATAACTTTAAACGCGTTAAGTTATTTAACTATTAGTATTAATCACTAGATAAGGGTAAAATGGCGACAATTCAAGGCAACAGATAACGAAATTTAGTAATGAGCTTAAACAAAAAACAAATTCAGCACCTTAGAGGCGTAGCACACCCTTTAAAACCCGTAGTTTTACTTGGAAATAATGGCTTAACAGAAGCGGTTGTAGCCGAGATTGATTATGCACTTAATCACCATGAGTTAATCAAGGTAAAAATCCCAACAGATGATAAAGAAACTAAAGCGTTAATCGTTGAAGCTATTTGTCGTGAAACCAAATCAATACAAGTTCAAGTGATTGGTAAGACTTTAGTTATTTATCGTAAAAGTGAAGAAAATAAAATTAGAATCCCTAAGATTTAATTTTACCTTTGCTTTGCAACCATAAAAAATGACAGCAATTGCTGTCATTTTTTATTTCTGCTTAAGAATCATTTACTTCTTCACAGCATCTGCTTCTTCAACAATAGTTACCACTTTTTGAATCAGTTTTACTCGTCCTGAATCAACCAAAGCTTTTCTTAATACATATTCAATTTGAGCATTAACGCTGCGTAGCTCATCATCAGACCATCGCTGCATTGCCGCTAAAACCTCAGGGTTAATTCTCAGTGGGAAGCTCTTTTTAGCTGCCAAACTACTTCCTATTAATACCTAAACGATTAATAACTAGATGATTATACCAAGTGCATTAATTTATTGACCACTTAAGTAGACGCCCACAAAAAAGGCCGAAAACATGACATTTTCGACCTTTTACTTAAACAATCATGGCAGCATAAATATACCGCATTCACTGTTTAAAATAGTATGATGTTAGATATGCTCAACAGCAACAATTTCATATTCAACTATGCCACCAGGGATAGTAATTTCAATTTCACTATCAACTTCTTTACCTATCAAACCACGAGCAATAGGTGAATTAAGCGAAATACGACCCGTTTTAAAGTCAGCTTCATCATCACCAACAATCTGATAAGTCACTTCGACTTCAGTATCAATATTCAACAATGTAACCGTAGTACCAAAAATAACTTTGCCGCGGTTAGGAATTGACGTTACATCAATAACTTGCGCATTACATAAGCGGCCTTCAATGTCTTGGATACGACCTTCACAAAAGCCCTGCTCTTCTTTGGCAGCATGGTATTCGGCATTTTCTTTTAAATCACCATGCTCACGCGCAGTAGCAATGTCTTTAACAATACGTGGGCGTTTTTCTTGTTTTAACTGCTTAAGCTCTGCTTGTAATTGCTCTGCACCACGAAGGGTCATTGGATATTTAGTCATTATTATCTTCTCATTCTAACAATAAAGGCGGTTAACTCCCCTATGAATAGGAGATAACCACCTTTTAATACTTTAAATAAGTTTAAATTCACTCATGAATATAAGCTTTATGTAGTCCATTTACAACGTATTGTGTAACTCTTGCACAGTGCGCACAGTACTCATTTCATCTGCAGCATGAGCCATACAGCTAGCAAATGCAGCATTTAATGTCGTTGTGTAAGCAACTTTATAACGCAATGCACCGCCACGTAATACTTTTGAATCTTCAATAGCTTTACGACCTTCCGTCGTATTAATAATATAGCTGTATTCACTATTTTTGATTCTATCAAGAATATGTGGACGACCTTCATGTACTTTATTAACACGACGAACCGGAACGCCCGCTTCACGTAAAATCACTTCAGTACCGTGAGTTGCATCTATATCATAACCCAAATCAACCATGATTTTAGCTAATTCTAGAACACGTTTTTTATCGCTATCACGTACAGAGATTAATGCACGACCTGTTTTAGGAACAGATACACCAGCGCCTAGGTTAGCTTTAGCATAAGCTTCTTCAAACGTATCACCCACGCCCATCACTTCACCTGTTGAACGCATTTCTGGTCCAACTAAAGGATCACTACCATGAAACTTGTTAAACGGTATCACAACTTCTTTAACAGAGAAATACTTCGGAATGACTTCCTTGGTTATGCCCTGCTCTTTCAGTGATTTGCCCGCCATTACGCGTGCACCTACTTTAGCTAGCGGTACTGACGTTGCTTTAGAAACAAAAGGAATCGTACGGGCAGCGCGTGGGTTTACTTCAATTAAGTAAACTTCATTGTCTTTAACTGCCATTTGCGTATTCATCAAACCAATAACGCCTAACTCAAACGCTAAGTCGGTTACTTGCTTGCGCATAACATCTTGAATTTCTTGACTCAAGCTATAGGCAGGCAGTGAACAAGCACTATCACCTGAGTGAACACCCGCTTGTTCAATGTGCTGCATAATGCCGCCAATTACAACGTCAGTGCCGTCACAAACAACGTCAATATCAACTTCAATTGCATCATCAAGGAAGTGATCAAGCAACACTGGCGAATCATTAGAAACACTTACCGCTTCAGTCATATAACGACGTAAATCGTCTAAGTCATAAACGATTTCCATCGCGCGGCCACCCAGTACATAAGATGGACGAACAACTAACGGGAAGCCGATGCTTTCAGCTTTTGCCATTGCTTCTTCTAATGACGTTACTGTGGCATTTTCTGGTTGTAATAAACCTAAACGATCAACCGCTTGTTGGAAACGTTCTCTATCTTCAGCTCTATCAATAGCGTCTGGAGACGTACCAATAATTGGTACGCCAGCCGCTTCTAAAGCACGTGCTAATTTAAGTGGTGTTTGACCACCGTATTGCACAATAACGCCTTTAGGTTTTTCAATACGAACAATTTCAAGTACATCTTCAAACGTGATTGACTCAAAATAAAGTCTATCTGATGTATCGTAATCGGTTGAAACAGTTTCAGGGTTACAGTTAACCATGATAGTTTCATAACCATCTTCACGTAGTGCTAATGCGGCATGAACACAACAGTAATCAAACTCAATACCTTGACCAATACGGTTAGGGCCACCACCTAAAATCATAATTGATTCTTTGTCGGTTGGGTTTGATTCACACTCTTCATCGTAAGTTGAATACATATAAGCTGTATCAGAGCTAAACTCTGCTGCACACGTATCAACACGTTTGTAAACTGGGAAAATATCAGCATTATGACGTTTTTTACGTACTTCAGCTTCAGACACACCAATAAGATCAGCTAAACGAGAATCGGCAAAACCTTTACGCTTAAGTTTACGTAAATATTCAGGGGTTAATATTTTTAAACCACCGTTACTAACTTTTGCTTCTTCTAAAACAATATCTTCAATCTGTACTAAGAACCAACGATCAATCATGGTCGTTCTATAGACATCTTCAACCGTTAAACCTAAACGGAACGCATCGGCAACATACCAAATACGATCAGCACCGGCTTCTTGAAGCTCGTGCATTATTTTTGTTTTAGCACCCGGCTGGGTTACATCAACAATTGAGTCAAAACCGTTTACGCCAACTTCTAAGCCGCGTAATGCTTTTTGCAAAGACTCTTGTTGGTTACGGCCAATAGCCATAACTTCACCAACAGATTTCATCTGCGTAGTTAATCTGTCTTCTGCGCCAGCAAATTTTTCAAAGTTAAAACGTGGGATCTTAGTCACAACGTAATCAATGGTTGGCTCAAATGATGCTGGTGTTTTACCACCAGTAATATCGTTGCTTAACTCATCTAGCGTATAACCTACCGCTAACTTAGCGGCGATTTTAGCAATAGGGAAACCTGTTGCTTTTGACGCTAATGCTGATGAACGAGAGACACGTGGGTTCATCTCGATAATAACCATACGACCCGTTTTAGGGCAAATACCAAACTGTACGTTTGAACCACCTGTTTCAACACCAATTTCACGTAATACCGCTAAAGAAGCGTTACGCATAATTTGGTATTCTTTATCTGTCAATGTCTGCGCTGGTGCAACAGTGATTGAATCACCTGTGTGAATACCCATTGGATCAATGTTTTCAATCGCACAAATAATGATACAGTTATCATTTTTGTCGCGAACCACTTCCATTTCATATTCTTTCCAACCGATTAATGATTCATCGATTAATAATTCTGAGGTTGGAGAAAGGTCTAAACCACGGGTACAAATTTCATCAAATTCTTCGATGTTATATGCGATACCGCCACCAGTACCACCCATAGTAAATGAAGGGCGAATAATACAAGGGAAACCCAGTACTTTGCTTGCTGCGTGCGCCTCTTCAATAGTATGTACAATTTCAGCATTTGGCGTATCAAGGCCAATCGCTTTCATTGCTTTATCAAAACGAGATCTGTCTTCTGCTTTATCAATTGCATCAGCAGTAGCACCAATCATTTCAACATTAAATTCTTTTAATACGCCTTTGGCTTCAAGCTCTAAAGCACAGTTTAATGCCGTTTGACCACCCATAGTCGGTAGCACAGCACAAGGACGTTCTTTTTCAATAATATTACGCACAACTTCCCAGTGAATTGGTTCGATATAAGTAGCATCGGCCATATCAGGGTCTGTCATTATCGTAGCAGGGTTAGAGTTTACTAAGATAACTCGGTAACCTTCTTCACGAAGTGCTTTACACGCTTGCGCGCCAGAATAATCAAACTCACAGGCTTGGCCAATCACGATTGGACCTGCACCTAAGATCAAGATACTTTTTAAATCGAAATGATCAAATAACGGTGCTGCATCGTGTGGACCAGGGCTTGCTTCTGGATGACCTTGGAAGCTAAATGCTGGTTTGTCGGTACGATGAATTCCTTGTAATGAATCATCAAATAATGACTTATGGGTAACGGTTAAGTTACTTGGTAAGTTTGCTTCATCAACGGCAAAACCATGATTTTGTGAAGTAATCATCACTACGTTACGTGCAAAGTCTTTCACTGGGTGGTTAGCACCGTGATGACCAAACTTCATTTTCACTGTACTTGCGCCACTTGCTAGGCCAAGTAATTGATGACCTAAACAAATACCAAATACAGGGATTTCTGTTTCTAAGAATGCTTTAATCGCAGCGATAGCGTAATCACATGGCTCTGGGTCACCAGGTCCATTTGATAAGAAAATACCATCTGGGTTCATGGCAAGTACTTCACTTGCTGATGTTTGCGCGGGTACCACAGTTAATTTACAACCACGGTCAACTAACATACGTAAGATGTTACTTTTTGCGCCAAAATCGTAAGCAACAACGTGAAATTCAAGATTGTCTGGTTTAGTGAAACCTTTTCCAAGTTCCCAGCTGCCGTCAGTCCACTGATATTGTTCTTTAGTAGAGACTACTTTAGCTAAATCCATGCCTTTAAGACCTGGAAATGCTTTCGCTTGTGTTAGTGCATCAGCTTGTAAACTCTCATCACTGCTATCATCAAGCGTTAAGATACAACCATTTTGAGCACCTTTTTCACGTAAAATTCTTGTTAACTTACGTGTATCGATATCCGCAATACCTAAAATATTATGCTCGATTAAGTAATCACTTAAATTCTGTTCATTTCGAAAGTTACTAGCAAGTAATGGCAAATCACGAATAACAAGGCCTTTAGCAACAATGCTATTTGACTCTTTATCTTCGCTATTAGT
>MAAB01001498.1_pt1 | contig 20001 bp, 14 predicted proteins | sample 1115991 | NCBI WGS metagenome assembly MAAB01 (sample SAMN04961124, study PRJNA320927) | seawater metagenome | isolation source: sample BD02T18 sea water enriched with oil for 18 days | place: USA:Gulf of Mexico | collected 2013-07-27
TAGTACAATGGTGGCAACAAGTGCAAATGCAATAATTGAAATATCAAACATGATAATTTCAAAATAAAAAAGCGCAAGACATGTCAAACATAGTAATTTTACGATAAATATTTTCATAGATAATCCTTTTTGTTTTATGTCTTTATACTATGATAGAATGAAAATTTGCACAATCAAAATATGAAATATTTACTCGTATTTGAAGTAAATTCTAAAATTTATACTTGGGATAAAATTAAACGTATTTAGATTATCTAAGGAAGAGATTTCGTAAAATTATATGTTAGATATTGTGATGCTATAATAATACCAGGAGGATATTATGAATTATTTTTTAATTTGCTTATTTGTTGTTATTCCTGCTTCTTGTATGCTGTATTTCTACTCTTACAACTATGAGGCAGTAATCATGAGTAGTTTTTTACTGATGCTTGGAATATTACTAATGTATTTGAATCAAAATAGACATAAGCCACAGTATAAAGAACTTATATCTATGTTGTTTTAAAAGAGAGTAGGTCAGGATTTATTTTCTAGTGCAGACTCTTCTTTTTTTTCTTCTTGCCATTTCTTTATATCTTCTTCCTCCCAAACTGTGACTCTGGGCGAGATCTTAATTGGTTGAATTAGCCTATTTTCTCTAACCCAAAACCAAACTGTTGACTTCCCTATACCTAACATTTTTGCCACTTCATTTACTCTTAAATAATTTGCCATGTCAATCCTTTTAAGTTTGTTTGGAAAAGTTTGACATATTTTAAATGTTTTTACAAGTAAATTAGAAATTTTTTAATAGATTAAGAATTGAAGGATAGGATAATTATATTTATTGATTATTTAAATAACTAAATGTATGGAGAACAAAGACTTAAACTAGCGGTGTTATGATAGATTTTATAAAGAGTAAAAATTAAGAATGCAATTTTTAATCACTATACTACGAAAATTTTAAATATCTAAAGAAGCTCCATTAATACGAAGCCACTCTTTTCTTTTTGCATAGTCAGGAAGTACTTTATCAACTTCATTCCAAAACTTCAGAGAATGATCCTTATGATGAATATGACATAGCTCATGCACTATAATATAGTCAATTACTGACAGCGGAGCCATCATACACTTCCAATGAAACTTCAAGTTACCCATACTTGAACATAATGCCCATCGATAACCTAAATCTTTTATAGAAATAATTCCAGCTTTAACACCTACCTTTGAAGAAAAATATTCAACACGTTCTTCTATACGCTTACTTCCCTTTTTCATGTAAAACTCTACGAATGCTTTTTGAGAAGATGATTGAGGATCTTTTCCTATATTTTTAATATTAAGTAAAAATCTACCACCTTTCAGTACTAAAGGCTCTTTTTGATCTAGAACTAATCTTAGTCTATAATTTCTTCCCAAGTAATAATAACTTTCACCATTTACCAATTCTCTTGATATTGCTGTTGCATTAAGTTCTTTCCATTCGGCAAGATTTTTATAAATCCACATCCTCTTATCTTCTACGATAACATCAACTTCTTCTGCCGTCTTATTTAATGGTGGTCTTACACAGATAGTGCCATCTCGTTCAATAACAATATCTGTAGTCTTTCTATTAGTGCCTTCAAGTAAGTAATACTCTATATCTCTAATTTTCCTAGCACCCATAATTAACCCTTTAACAACTCTGTATGACGATTTCTAGCTAACTTTAGTATCTCAACTGCGATACGTTCTCGATTCTCTTTGAGTTGATATATACCTGATTTTGTAATAGAACTTTTTATCTGACTACGCATCTGCTTTTGCTTGTCAGGGTTCTTCCAAAAGTCAATACTACCAATAGTCTCTTGTAGTAATTCTACGATATTTTTCATCAAACCCTGGATTGCTTTGCTAAGTACTTCTGGGACATCAGTATTTTCAAAACCTACTGATACAATATAGTCATAAAAGATCAATGCTTCCGTGCCTTCTCCTTGAGATCGCCCCTCTACAGTAACCTCTCGTAGCTTCTCAAGCTCTTCAGCTAATACATCCCAATTATCTTGATACTGATCAATTAGATTTTCCACCTTTTTAGAGATATTTTGATAAAACCCAGGGTCTTCATCATGGTGTACAGTACAATGTTTTCTTATCGCATGTTCCATCTCACTAGCCTTAGCTTGATTATTTCCAGCAGAATGTTGATTTAGTTTATCAATAAAATCATCAGATAACAATTCAACCGGGGCTACCTTAGGATTAATACCTAAACTAATCAAGTGTTCATTAATAAGCATCTTCACTTTTTCGCCAGCATCACCTAAACTAATTGATTCATCTTTGTATCTCTCTTTCGTAACGCTTAAAATATATCCAAACCGCTTTACTGGTATTCTAAACGGTTGTGCTCCAATGTGTGGCAAAACAATATCCATACTCATAAGTAATTTTTTAAAGACAACTTCAAACTCTGCACGTATCTTTTCATCTTTTAGTAAATTAACAGCATTTAAAACAACCTCCGCATCTTCTCCCACACTAAGTAATTCACCACGTGCATATAACTCTATATCTTTGACTTTATTTTTCTTAAAAAGCTGTATAATGCGTTGGTAACGTTCTTCAAGTATGGGTAGTTCTGATGTAATGCTTTTTAAGCCATCAGTAAGTTCTTGCTGTTCTTCCGTTGCAGCATATATAGTTAATGCCTCAGTTAAATGGTTAGAAAGGCCAATGTAATCAATTATATATCCTCGTTTCTTACCTTTATAAACCCTATTTGTACGGGCAATAGCCTGTAAAAGAGTGTGCTCTTTAATCTTTTTATCAATATACATCACTTGCTCAATCGGTGCATCAAAACCAGTTAAGAGCATATCTACCACTATTAAAAAAGCAATACCTGTATTTTCTTTGTCATGATCTTCTAAATCAAATGGTTTACAAAAGTTTTCGACAGCATTTAAAGACCTAGCCTCTTTTCTTGCCATGGTAATAAAAGCAGCCTCATTTGTTCCATCAGAAGAGACAATAACTACAGTTTTTAATAACTCTATTTTTTTTATTATCTCGATATTTGGAGTTTCCTTTAATTTCTCCTTAGCAGCCCTTTCTTCTATAGCTTTTTTAATGGCTTTTTGATATCTAATAGCTGCCAACTTAGAATGACAAACAACCTGAGCTTTAAATCCATTTGGTAAAATATTCTCTATGTAATGATTAACCATATCTTGAGCAATTGCTTCAATACGTTGTTCAGCTTCTAAAATATCACCTGTAGCACCATATTTCTTTTTTATAGCAAGAAGTTCTGCATCACTTCGATCTTTAAATAGATCTTCGAACTTAGCTTCAAACTCGCCTTTTTCATTTAGAGCTGTCTCTGCTGTTTTACCTTCGTATAGTATTTGTAATGTTGCACCATCATTAACCGCATCCATTAAACGATAAGTGTCAATATATTCTCCAAAACGTTTATTTGTTCTTTTTTCTCCATGTCGTTCAGTAATTAATGGTGTACCAGTAAATGCAAGACGTGTGGCATTTGGAAATGCTTCAAAAAGGTTATCACCTAAGTCTGATCCTTGTGTACGGTGAGCTTCGTCAATCATCATAACTATTCGGTCTGAATTATTTACAATACCAAATGTTTCAGCTGAAGGCATTGCTTGATAGGTACCTAAAGCTTTTGCCACTTCAGGCGTCAAGTTTTGTTTACGCTCTTGAAACTTATGTACCATCACCATATTAATATCTGAAGTATCGCTGCTTAATTTTTCACGAACATCAGCAACGTTTTCAATAACATTAATTTTACCCCCAATCAAAGTAGCCGTTTTTCCTAACTGAACTTCCAGATCATTACGATCATTTACAAGAAGTATTTTGAAATCATTGAGATCTTGAGATGCTCTTAACATACGAGAAACAAACACCATAGTTAAAGACTTTCCTGAACCTTGTGTATGCCAAACAACACCACTTCTTTCAAGAGAATTCTTTCCCCTCCTCATTCTATCAAGAATTTTTCCTGCAGCTCGAAATTGTTGATATCGACAGACTACTTTAATACGTTTCCCACTATCCGTATCCATAAACACAGAACTTGTCTTAAGAATTTGTAAAAGGTTATGCTTATTTAACATTCCATCAATGAGTCTCTCTTGTTCACTCATATCTTTCATAAGCTCATCATCTTTTGGCCAAAGTGTTTTCCATGCATAAAAATGTTCTTCTTCCGAACTGATTGTTCCATAGTCTGCTTCAGTATTTGTTGTTCTAATTAATAACAAATTCGTGTGAAAAAGTTTTACTTCACCCTCTTTTAAACCGGCTTCGTTTGTAGCCTTTCTAGCACTCATATAACGCTGTAATTGGATAAATGCTTCATGCATCGGATTAGCACAATTTGCACCACCTTGCTTACACTCAATGACAACAAGAGGTATTCCATTTATAAAGAGAACAATATCTGGAATTATAAAGTCCTTAACGCAGCCAGGCGTGTTAACTCTAAATTGATTAATAGCATGGAACTTATTGTTTGCAGGGTTTGAAAAATCGATAACCTTGACTACAGGGTCTTGTTCTCCTGTTACTTCATTAACATCAACCTGTGCTTTAAAAAGTGTTTGTTGAATAGCTTCATTCGCTTCAAGTAATGTTCGATTAGGCTGTCTTAATATCTGAGAGTATAGATCATCAAGCTGACGATCCGTCAACCAAGATTCATCATCGGTTTTATTGATACTTTGAAGTGTCTGCCTAAAAACATCCGGAAGTATCCATTCTCTAAAACCCGTACGAAGACTTTTTCTAGGATCTGTAGGGATGGCATTTGAACCTTGGTTTATAACAATCCATCCTAGTTCTTCTAGATGGTTAAGAAATGGTTTTTCAACATTATAATACTCAGACACTCGCTTCTCCATTTGAAGTATTAACTCGTGTCTTTCCTAATAAAAGATTATTCACTAAACCTGTACGTATATTCTTTAATTTGTTTAATTTGTCAACTTCTGTTGTAACCTTAAAGTCTACTGCATTCAACATGCTTATAATTTGGTTCTGTTCCTTAATAGAAGGGTTACCCAGTTCAATAGAATGAATATCATTTCTATTAAGAGATGGCGATCCAGACTTTGTTCCGTAATTTTCTAATTCTAAATAAACACAAAGATAATATACATATTCTTCAATATTACCATGAAAGTCAGTTACATATAAACTTGTATCGTGTGCCCAAAGGTCTTTCTCAATGTAATGCACTTTCCCAATACTACCTTTTCGACCAACAATAACATTAGGTCCTTTTGTGGTAGCTACGTTATGGTATCCAATGATGCCAGAAGACGAAATAACAGGAAACGGGCCTTCTCTAAAGTCATCTGCTATCATGTCATGTCCACGTTGAAAACTGGCAATATTATTTAAAATCGTTAAGTTCCATTTTTTAGGTATCCATCCAAAAGAAGTCTTTTTATATAGTTCTGGAGCTTCCTCCCTGGGGAGTCGTAGACTTCCATCAGGAAGAATACCACGAGTAAAAAGGTTTTGCATCATTCCGATTTTGATTAATTTATACTTCTCAATCAAGGCTTGTGTTTGTTCTATGTTATAATCGATAGTGTCCAAAAGCATAGTGATCTTTAATTGTCTAGAATTATTTGGGACTTGAACTTTGAGGTTTTTAATAAAATTTTTCCGCAAATGTTTTAAACCACTACCCTCAAAAGCTACATAACCAATTAGATCAAGATTTAATTGAATAATTCGGTGTAAATATTTTGTTGACAACTTTCCAGAGCAAGACCTGATGCCCCAAGTATCGGTGGAATATGAAAACTTTTCATCTCCATAATTAACAGAAGCGATCCCCCCTGTTCCCATAAGCACAGTAGGTTTATTCACAAACCATACATTCGTACGTTTCACTTCACTACTTGAACAGTAAAATGGATAAGTTCCATCCTTAACTATAGCAGAAGCAGGCAGTGTAGATTTAGGAAGTTCAACAATATGCTGACCTAATATAAGTGTTTCAAAATAGCTACTCATACCCAAGCTCCACTAAAAACTGTTGAAGCTTATATGCTGCACTATTTCTGTCTCCTTCTATTTCTTTAGCTGTAACTGCGTACTTGTTCCACAAGTTTTCAATGGCAGCGGTAAAAGCTCGTTTATCAGCTCTTAAATAAGTTCGGTACGTATCCATAAGGACTAACTCTAAACGCTCAAGAATTACAATGCGTGCTTCATCACTGCTTATCTTAGCTCGTGCAGCAGTGATTAGCTCATCTCGTCGTCTTTGGATGGTATGTATAATACTTTTAAGCTCTTTGATTTCATCTTCTAAAACTTTATGTCTTGCAAGTTTAGTTTCTATCTGTGTAGCCTCATGCTTGGCTATAGATCCTTGGGCTATCGAATCTCTAATTGTGTCTGCAAAGTTTGACTGATAATCAACAAGTTCTAAAATTCGATTGCCGTTTTCAAACAGAGCATCCGCTTGGCTGAGACCTTCGGTACAGTAATACGCTTTTTTCACCCCTTTTGGTAAAGTCTCGGAAATTTTAAATTCATTATAAAGATCCCCGGCAGCTGACTTTAACGTTTTAAGATGACTTTTCCAATCAACATTTAAAGATTTAAGCTCTAGTTTTAAACTTTTAACCTCTTCACTGTTCATCACACCTGTATCTTCCATATCATCAAAATCTTCTCCATCAGCAGATGAAAAGAGAGATTGAAGTTCAGCCAAACGAGAATGAGCTTCCGCAAGCTCTGCTAAGACTTCTGGAAACTGACTCTGTAAGATCTCCTCCTCAGGAATAAGCTCTGCACCCCAACCACTTGCAGCGATTGATTTAAAATCAGACTTTAGGAGATTCACATAGTTTGCAAATGCACCACGAATTTGAAACGATGAGAGTAATGACTGTTCTTTAAATGATTCACCAATATTTTTCAATAAGTAGCTACGCATCGTATATACATTGCGTGGACGACCTTCTTGATTCTCAGCATCAGGGGCTAATGCTTCAATAATTTCACGGTTTTCGTTCCACCATGTTTTAAGTTCATTCATAAACGTTTTATGTCTACTTGTAACACTATTATGATTTGCTATAAAGTCACTAATTTCTCGATTACTTGTTAGTTCCTCATAGAAATCAGCATATGTGCAATCAGCCCGTGGAATAAATATATCTTCACGTATCCCTTCATAATTATTCCAGTAAAGTTCAATTGCATCAATTTCAACAATTGGAACACCTCCATGTAAATGAGCTCTAACATCTTGAGGCTCAGGAGGCGGTGCATTATCAATATAACGACGTACATTACAATTAAAGTTTTCGGCTTCAATTTCTGATTTATGAACTAACCGAGCATACTTAGGAACATTTTCACCTTCTCTATAGGTATGAATAATTTTGTCAATATCTTCTGGTCGTAAAAAATTCTGAGCCTTACCTTCACGATATTCACGGTCAGCATTAATAAATAAAACCTCTTCACGTTCTCGTGCACCATCTTTGTTCATGACTAAGATACAAGCAGGAATCCCTGTTCCATAGAAAAGTCCACTAGGTAAACCTATAATAGCTTCAAGATAACCTTTCTCAATAAAAAACTTACGAGCTTCTCGTTCTTCTCCAGTACGGAATAAAACACCATGCGGCATAACTGAAGCTAACCGTCCATCACTTTCGAGAAGTGAAAGCATATGTTGAACAAACATCAAGTCAGCTTTTTTCCCTTTCTCTGGCATCCAAACAGAAAAACGACCAGGGTACTTCATCTCTTTTCTACTATAGTTTTGACTAAAAGGAGGATTTGCCATGATACGACTAAAACGTCTTAATTCGCCATTCTCACCCATATGTTGAGGGTTTTTAATAGTGTCTTCTTGACGTATGTCTGCATGTGATATACCATGTAAAAGCATATTCATCTTGCAGATTGACCAAGTAGTACCATTTGCTTCTTGACCAAACAGTGAAAGTTCTCCTACATCGCCACCACGCTCACGAAGGTAATCACGTGCTTGAATCAACATACCACCAGATCCAACCGTAGGATCGTAAACACTCATGCCTTCTTCCGGAGCACAGATCTCTGTACACACGCGGACAACCTCTGTTGGCGTATAAAATTCTCCAGCTTTTTTACCTGCAGAATCCGCAAAATGCTTAATCAACCACTCATATGCTGCACCAAGTAAGTCTGGGAATTCAAAATCTTCATCACGAAGAGGAATCCTCTCAAAATTTTGAATAAAATCAGCAAGAGTATCATCACTAAGAACTCTTTGACCAATTTTTTTATTGAAGTTTATACTTTTTAAAACATCTTCTAAAGCATCAATATTTTTTTCTTCTATTGCTTCAAGGGCTTTATTCAAGCCTGTTCCTACATTCACTTTTAAGTGTTTTACTTTTGACCAGTGTGCATTTTCAGGAACAAAAAAGTACTTACCTGAATAATTATCAGGATCAACTAGCTCCATTTTTATATCATCTTCACTAAGACCATCTTCTTTATATTTTATTTTAAGTTCATCCTGTCTCTGATCAAAAAGATCACTGGCACGCTTCAAAAAAAGCATACCAAAAATATATTCTTTATACTCAGATGCATCCATATTTCCGCGTAGATCATCACAAGCTCTTAAAAGTAAGATTTCTAAGTATGGTAAAGTTAGTTTTTTATGTTGGGACATTCGGTTATTTCCTAAAGTAGATTGATTAAGTGTTTTTGATTATCAATAATTCTTAAGTATTGATTTTATAATTAGCACAAATTTATAAGTAACTATATAATATTATAAATTTATTTAAGATGTACTTTTAATTAGCTTGAAGTTTATATTTATAAAACTGTCATTGCATACATATTAAGTAAAAATTGGTTTACGAATTTATAGGAGCTTTCAAAACATCAAGATTGCAATTGAAATCATTTTTTAAACATTGATGACTTCTATTGTTTATATTAGGAATTATCAATGTTCTTTATAAATTATACGTCACATTTTTGTTACAAATTAAATTCTCATTGTAGTTTTGTTAAAATCTTTGTTTTAAATAATATATAGTAATAAATTTGATGTACTTGAATAAAGTCAAAAGATGTTAATGTTCAGAATAATGAAGATATTTCAGTTTAGTTTATTTAAATACTGACAGACATGCTGAAATAGATATATAAATATGAAAATGGGACTAGAAATTGATGGCATTGCATATTTACATAGAAGACTTTTTTACTTAAAGTGATGTATTAATGTGGAATAATAATAAATCTTCTTTGAGGAATAATATTAAAATAGAAGAGAGGGTTTCGTACAAAATGTTGAATTTACACGAAGTAAATATCTTGTTCTTGAAAACAATTAAGGAAATTAATAAATGGATGTAAATGATATCTTTACTGAATATAATTCCAATTTGATAAATCAGATAGATCGGGATCCTTTAGGATTTCAACAGATATGGACTCATTTTGGCCAAAAAATTTTTGAGAGTAAAACAACATCTGTTGCAACCGATATTAGAAATTATACAATTAACCTGATACATCATAATGTTATACGTCAATTACCTGAAAAATGTCCTGTCTTTTGGCATTTAGTATCACAAAGAAGTTATAAAGAAGGGATTGAAAAAAGTATTATATTATTTGAAATGATGTTGGCACATAGCCGAGTGCTTAGCGGAGATAATTGGACAGAACCCAAAGGTATACTTGGTACCTCTATGGCTTTTAAACGTTGGCAAGATGGTAAAAAAGATGTGGTAAATTTAGAATCTTCACTTTCTGATCCTAGGTGGAATACTAATACGAAAGATAAATCTTTTGAAATGCTCCTTGTTCGTCAAACAAGTCTCGGTATAAATGGACGATACAAGGGACCTTTTATGAAAATGGGTTTATTTAAATCAGATTACAAATATATTGATTATGCTGATCAATGGGATAAAATTGATATAGCTATTAATACCAATAAAATCTTAAGCGAACTACAAAAAACTCTTTTTAAAAGTTTGAAAAATATAAAAAATATAATCACTTTCTCTCCTTCTAGTTTATGGTACGAAGCATATCAAACTGCATTTAAGACACATGATATTACAGCAGAATTTGCACTTGACTTTTGGCCTAAGTATCTTGGGTTTAAAACAGGTGCAGCAAAATCTATATTTGATATTATAATAAAAGATAAGCCTTGCCAAAATGAATTATCAATACACGAAATATTTGAAATGGCAAAGAATAACATTAATTCGTTAGAAGTAAATGAGATAAAAGCGATACAAAATATTCTTGATTTAGAACCAATACTAGTGCAACTTGATACCATCTTTCAGCTACTTTTAAAAACCCAAGATACCGAAATAAATATAAATAATAATTTACTCAATTTGATTAACTCATATCCAATACCCGATAGTTCTCCTTTAAGATTAAAAAACTTGATAGAATCTATTAGAATAAGTAGTAATATTCCAGAATCTTTATGTAGGTATCATGAAAAGGTAATGAATGAACGTGGTAATATGCCTTGGATAAGAATACTTGAACATGGTGATTTAAAAGTATATCTACAAAGTGAGATACCAAATAGTATTGAAGATTTGCAAAGAGATTTAAATTCACCCGAGAATACGTGGATTCATCCATATTATATACCGAGCATGAAAGAGATTGTTTGTGGAATGACAAAGAGTAAATAGTGATACTTTATAATAAATTTATAAAATTGGTTTGTAATAAAGACTATGGAAAATTAAAGAGAGCTTGGTTTACTACGTTTACAATCTCTCCTGATTTTGTTGAACGATATATTTTACCGCCACTTCTTGGACTTGATGATGACTTACCCAAAACACCATCTCAATTCGAAACTATTAATGCTATCTTAGGTAATAAGAATATTGATATACGTTTTTTTTATGATGCAAAGATGCCAATTGAAGGTTTTAAGCGTACAACAGCAGGTTTTTATGGGGTTTTTAATGATACAGGATTATTTCATCCGAAAGTAATACTAATTGAATTTGAGAAGTGTTCATTTTTAATAGTTGGTTCTGCGAATCTTACAATTAGTGGATGGGGAAGAAATAGAGAAGCTGTAACTACTAAAGAGATAGGTGTCAGACAAGCTAATCAAGTAAAAGCTTTTTTTGATCAGTTTACACTTGATTTAGTTAGTGTACCTAAGTCTACAAAACCAGCTAAACCATGGAATCTTATTTATAAGAATTTACCTAAAGCGTTACAGTGTGAAGAAAAATATTTGTACTTGTGGTCTCCGTATTTTTCTTCCAAATTGGAAAGTCTAAGCAAAGAACTATTTCCAGGTTATGAAGTCAAAATAATACCAGATATAATAGATGGGAAAATACGTCTTTCGAAAATCCCCACTTATGATAATTTACTATTTTTTCAGGATGGATATAGAGGACAAGAGATAATGACACATGCAAAAATTTGGCTAACTCCAAAGAAAATTTGCATTGGTTCTCACAATTTTACTGGGGCAGCATTAAAAGATGCTAATATAGAAGCATCAATTATTGATGATGTTGATAATGATACTTTTAAAAAATTAACTGAAAGTTTAAAAGTTCTAGTAGAGCCAGAGGAAATGACGGAGGAGGAACTTAATGAAAATTCACTTCCAAAAGATTGTTATGAGCTTATAGCTCATCTTGAAGCAAACTGGAAAATGAGAACTATTAGAATATATTTCGTTGATACGGAAGAAAGAAAATTAAATAATCATTTACCATGGGAGCTACATTTACCAGGTAATGTTAAAGTAACACAAACTGAAAACATACATGGGAATTGTAAAGATTTTCAAATAGAGTTTTCTTTAGAAGAAGAAGAAAAATGTTTTAATGCTTTGATAACGGATAGAATTTATTATATAGAAAGTAAATCTAAAATAATTGCATCAGGTTATATTGAAGAAGTTGAAGCAAGACCTGAATATAGAAGTCCTCACAGATACATGAAACTACATGATTTTTTCCTTGATACATTGTCCGAAGCCACCCCTGAAAGTAGTAATCGCACTAAATTGTCTCAAGACGGTGATTCAGAATTATATTTAGAAGATTATAATATTGAATTAAGGACTTTTGGTTATTTTGAAATATTTGAAATTTTTATTAAAATAAAACGTAGATTACTCAATTTTAAAGATAATACAAATTTAAAACATGCGGTTTGTTTTGCTCCAAATAGTTTAAGAGCATTGAAAGTATTACTAGAAAATGAACTCTCTTCTTCATCATCGATATATAATTGGTTTATAATTTATGAATTTAACAGTATCTTGGGAGAAGTAGACTTAGAAGAACAATGGATTAAGCCTATAAAACCTATAAAAATAAACTTATCCTCAAAGGATAAAAAATTTATATCTTTGGTTTTGAATCTTAAAAAAGGAACAATATGACAGAATGGGAAAAGTTATCACCTTATGTAGTTTCAAAGTATATATCATTTAACCGAGATAATAAAAATTGGGTATACACAGATAAAAAAGATATGGCTAATTTACAAGCAGAGGGGGTTGCTGGAATTTGTCAAAGATTAGCAAGACATAATATTGCATTTTTAGCGGATGAAGTTGGCATGGGAAAAACGATACAAGCTTTCGGTGTAATGAGTATGTTGTGGAAAGAGGATAAATTAAAGAAAAGACGAGTGTTAGTATTTGCTCCACGTAGAGAAGTAGCTTTACAATGGGAAAGAGAATATAAAGATTTTTTTGAAAAACACATAAAAAGCTCTTTTGTTATTCCCAAGGTAAATGCAGATAATGTCGTGGTTTTAAATAGGTTGAATGAAAAAAATAATGAAGATTGGTTGGGAAGTGTAACTGAGAAACAACTAGTAATAGTAAAAACTACTTCTTTGAGTTATTTGGTTAAAGAAAATGAAAATCACAAAGAAGAAGCCAGAAAACTCATTTCAGAGATGAAAAAATTCGATTTAGTCGTGATAGACGAAGCTCAATATTTTCGAAATAAATCTAATTCTCTTAGATCACAAGCGGCAGAAATCCTTTTTAAAGATATTGAATGTCCTGTTCTTTTAATGAGTGCTACACCTAACCACAGTTCTGTTAGTGACTTGAATAATATTGTAAGCTATTTTAATGACGTTTTAAAAGATGATGAAGCTCTTTGGAACAAGTTAGTAATTAGAAGGTTTAGAGTGTTATCATCAAAGGGATATGTGAAATATAATTACAGAAGAGAGATAGAATTACCTGCATATTTTAAAAAAAATATTGTAGATAAGGATGAGATATTTTTCGCACTTTATCAAAAACGTTTGTTGGAAGAGTCATTGCGACATAACATGGGAGAAGGACGCGAATTTTGGCGTTATTTAGAGGGAACAGAATTTGATCCAAAACAGTTTGAACCATTAATCCTTAAACAAGATAATAACGAAGAGACAAAAGGTAATGATCATGAAACTGCAGAAGATAGAATTATATTAAAAGACCTCATTTCAGAATTTGAGAAAGTATATAAAAATACACCAGAAAACCCAAAATATAAAAAAACTAGAGAAGAATTATTATCAAACAATTATAAAGAGCAGACTAAAGCATTAGTCTTTTCTCGACGTATCCCTTCTGTAAAAGAATTAGCGAGAGGTATCGTTGCTAAATATGACCAGAAAATGTGGGAAATGATAAGAAAAGCACTAGGTGGGCGTGGGGATATTCCACAGAGAAAACAATTTGACCAAAGATGCAGACGAGTAATTAAGTCTAGTAAAAAATTTGATGATGAAATAGTAGATGAAGAAACTACAAATGAGAACATCTATTCAGAAGTTTTGAGTTGGTTCAGACCATTAGTTGGTAAGCATACAGAAGCTTCAAGATTTGTACGTCGTTTTGATATTTCAGCAAAGCACGAAGGTGGATATCGTTATCTATTTAAAATGGATCATGATAAAAGCTTTTGGAAATTTGATATAGAAATTAAAAGTCTTATTCAGAAATTAGATTTTTCTGAAGCTGAAATGCTAGGATTAGAAAATTTAATTAGAAAAGCATCTAGGTATGCATCAATAGGAATTGTTGAGTTGTTTTGTTGTCATATATATTCAGTTAAAAATAAAAATAATTTCTTTAAAGTGGTTGAAAAGAGATGGAGTAACATGAAGTTAAGGCTCGAAATTATTGATATGGTTGAAAACTTTAGATTATTTTATTCAAAAGTAGTAGGGCTGAATAAAGATGATTTAATAACTGGAAATAAAGGGAAACCTTATGAGTGGAAAGAATTTGATAATGCTTTACCAACTTATGCATATACTGCTAGTTCAAGAAATGAAAGTGTACTTAAAAGGTTCAACTCTCCATTCTTCCCAGATATATTAATTTCAACATCTGTACTACAAGAGGGGGTTAACCTTCAATTTTTCTGTGACAAAATTGTTCATTATGGAATTGCTTGGACGGCGGGTGATGATGAACAACGAATTGGAAGGATTGATAGAATTTTGAGTTTAACAGAAAGAAACTTGGATTATAAGACTGAAGAATCATATCTTGATATTTGTTATCCTTACTTAGTAAAAACACATGATGAAAAGAGGTTAGGTGATTTTTTACTAAAAAAAAGAGGTGCAGAAATTTTTTTAGATAAAGGTGAAATAGGTTACCCGTCAGTATCAAAAGAAAGTACTAATGATATACCTATAAGCTCATTATTAGGATCTCCTCAAGTAGGGATGAAAAGAAATGATCCTTATCCATGGAAGTATACTTGTGACGACAATGATAATATGAATTTTAAATGATTTACGAATCAAATTGATATTATACAAAAGATTATAGACATCAAGAAACATTACTTTTTCAAAAGCGTAAAAGATGACTTATCCACATTTAAGATTGATGGCCTCTTTTGTCATTAATCTACAACATAGTCAATCAAGAAGATAAAAGCCTTATCAATGTATCTTAATCGAAATTTGTATAAGATTGTCTAATTAAAATTTAAAATAGAGTAAATATGAAAAATACTAGTTATATTAATGAAAATAGAGAGTTTGATGAAAGAGCTGATTATCTTGAACAAGAAGATTTATATAAATGGACCGTAAATAATGAACATTTTCAAAATATTCAAAAAAAACTATTAGAAAAAGGTGCTAAATTATTAGTTGGACCAAGAGGAACAGGAAAAACTCATCAATTTAGATTAGCTCACTATCGTTGTCAAGAAGAAAAAAAATTTCCTTTATCAGTTTACGTTTCTTTTGGAAAATATTATAGATTAGAACCATTGTTATATAAATCATCTAATGCAATGAATATCTTTCATGCATGGGTTTTGGCAAAAATAGTATATAGCTGTTATGAACTCCTATCGGATTTTGATCATCTTGAATATAATTTACTTTATTCAAATATTTTATCAAAAGATGATATTAAAAACTTTATTCAAATTGCCGAACGATATGATTCTATTCCAGAGTTTGATGAACTAATCCGATTTATTAGTATTCAAAAAGTAATTGATATCCTAAATGATATGAAGGTTTTTTTTAAAAGAAAAAGAATTATAGTTTTTTTAGATGATGCTGCTTTAACCCTAACACCAGAATTTATGATTGAGTTTTTTGATATTTTCAGAAGTTTAAAAACTAACCTGATTTCTCCAAAGGCTTCTGTTTATCCTGGTACAACTCAATATGGACCAAGATTTCATATCGGACAAGATGCTGAAGAAGTTTCTGCATGGTTGAAAGTAGATAGTGAAGAATATGAAGATTTTATGTTAAGTCTTTTATCACAAAGATTTAACGAAATTAATGATGTTCCGAAAGAGATAATACAATTATTAATGTATGCTGCTTTTGGTATACCTCGAGCACTTATTAGTTTATTACGAGACTATATGGGTAATACAGGAAAAACTACTCAGCAAAAGTTTAATAATGTCTTATCGGAAAGAAGGGATTTATTAAAAAATGAGTATCTATCTCTTACATTGAAAATTCCACAATACAATTCAATCATTAATATTGGTTACGATTTATTTGAGAAAACATTACAAGAAATTAATAATGCAAATAAAGAGAACCCAAAAGAGAAACAAATAACAATGGGAATATTGGTTGAAGACTCTCAAGCACATAGAGAAGAGAGAATGATGAGATTACTAATTGAGGCTGGATTATTTTATAAAATTACAGAAGTGAAAGACGGACCAAATAGAGTATTTAACAGATATATCCCACATTTCTTGTTTCTTATTCAAAATGGAACATTTAATAAAACAAAAGGTTTTAATCCTAAAGAAACTATTGAGTCAATTTATAAAAAAACGAACAAGAGGCCTCTTCGAAAGCAGTTTTCAACAATACTATCTAAAGAAATTTTAAATAATATAAAATTAGATTTACCTTCATGTGGTAAGTGTGGAACACCGCGTTTAAAAGATGATCAGAAATTTTGTCATAATTGTGCAAATCCTTTAATAGGACAATCCGCTTTTGAAAGCTGTTTGAAAATTTCAATAGAAGAATTACCAATTAGTCAATGGCAAAAAGAAAAAATAAAAAATGAGACAAAATTTAATAAACTAGAAGATATTGTAGTTTCGCAAAGTCCAGCTGCTGAATTAAAAAAGATAAAAGGTATTGGGAATAAGAGATCAAGTAAAATTATGAATATTGTAAATACTATACTGGATGAGTTCTTATCATAATGGCTAAGAAAATTTATGAAATTAATTTTAATGTAACAAAAGCTGTATATAGTCAAGTTAATAATCAAACACATACTTATTTTGATACTACTTATTGTGAAAATAGTTTGTCTCCGATTGATAGCTTTCTCAATAAAATTAATGAGTTTAATAAGTTAATTATTCATATTGGTTTAGATACTACTTTATCTAGTGATTTAAAAGTGAGTACTTATAATTTAGTTTTATTAGGTCAAATTTCTGCGGTAGAGAGCTATATTCGAGAAATTATAAGAAAACTTATAATTTCTGATGAGTACTCTTATCATAAATGTTCTTCTCATAATTTATCTTTTGGAGCGGCAATGAATTATGATAAAAGTATATTACCTGAAGCACTTATGGAAAAGCATTCTATGGCCGGGAAATACAATATTACTGAAGCATTAAAAGAATTTTTAGGAATTAGTAAAGGCTTAACTGATGATATAAATAAAGTTTTGGAAGACTTTAATAAAGTTTGTCAGTTAAGGCATTGTATGATACATAGATTTGGAAAATTAGGTAGTAATAATGCAATTAGATTAGGGTTAGAGTCTCATTTAGAGTGCTTAGAAAAACCTTTGGCATTAGAACAAAATCATTTGTATGATACGTATAATGCTTGTTCAAATGTAGTTATAGCTATTAATAACTTCCTATTTAAAAAAATTTTGACAAGAACAATAGAAAATGACGTATGGACATGGGATTTGAGAAAAGATAAAGCAAAGTTTAAAGTGTATTTTGACTTATTTATTTCTCAAAGTCTTCCCGATAATCTTATTCAGAATGATTTAAATACATGTTATAAATTTATTAGAAAATCAAAAGATGACTTCTTACAGAAACAAAAGAAATAAATTTTTTGATTTCAAAATATATCGAATATAATCAAATGACAGTATGATATCTGTACATTTAATTTATTTATGAGATAATTAAGATATATGAAAAGAGAATAGATGAATTTAAAACAAATAAAAAAAGATAAAATATTAAACTTTAATAACAGAATGAATGATCGAAACCAGAATATTAATACATCAAGGCCTGAATACAGAGGTACAATTGATAATATAGCTAGATGTCCTTGTCCCGGTTAATAAAGCACTTGACGATGCAAACTTACTACTTACTAAACTTATAATTGGAGAAAAATTGGATTTACTTCAAAAATATAAACTTGAGGGTATGCATAAAGAAGAACTAAATCAAAAATCTCGGTCATTTTTTGGTGATTATAAAATAGATGATATAGTAGATGATGAAATCATACCTTTATTTGAGGACTATATAAAATAAAACAGAAATATTTTTTATATATTCTCAATGGAAAAGGAAATACTAATTATCAATAAAGTATATACTTGAAGCTTAAATTGTGCTTACTAGTAGACTTGAACTATCAACCAATATGTAAATTTGGCTCTATACTTGAAATATTTAATTTTTTATGTACTCATAGAATGCCGATTTCCTTGCTATCTTAAAACATTCCTTCTAGACCAGCATATATAACATCCATTTTCATGAATCTTCTTTTCTAAGTAAGATACTTTATTTAAGAATTAATCTGAGCGCGTATTATTAAGCTTAATTATAATATTACTTTACGCTTGCTAACGAGCGATGCTTGTTAAACGGACAAGTAAATAATTGGTTTTTATAGTATAAATTAACGTATGTATAGAATAAAACTATTTGGGATATTATATAAGTTATATTAAGTTAATAGTTTTCAAAAGAGGACACCTTATACGAGTCTTTATTTATTTAAATACAATCTTAGTTACATCTCAAAGTGGAGTATACTCTAGATTCTATTCTAGATATACTGAGTTAGAGAACTTTAATCCCACATACTCAAAACATCATCTAATCCACTATCCGGAGCCAAATGACTATATCTCATAGTCGTATTAATATCTTTGTGATCAAGTAGCTTTTGAACTTTCACAATGGGTACTCCATTTTCAACAAGTTTTGAAGCAAAGGTATGTCTAAAAGTATGTAATACAACTCTATTTGCTGTATCACGTGTATCAAGACCTATGTTAAACAGTTTATCAAGGATTGCTTTTAATCCTCTCTGTATTTGTCGTATGTCCATTGTAAACAGCGTATTATTGGGATTTAAAGAAACTAATTTAGGTTGAATATAATTATATGCCTCATCATTTAAGAAACCCAAATATTTTCCTCCACCAGTTTTATGATTTACAATAGTTACTTTTCGTCCCTTAATATCTTTCTTTTTTATAGAAAGTATAGATCCAATCCTTGCTCCAGTTGAAAGTGAAAGAGCAACAAAAAGTTTTATATCTTCATGTTTGTCTGTTATTTCGCTTTTTAATTTAATTACATCTTCTGTGGTTAAGTACCTATCTCGTTGGATATTTCTTGCTTTAATGTCTTGTTTACTTGTATGACTTCTATCGTACAAACGTAATTCAGGTACAGGGTTTTCAAACTTATTATCTTTAAAAATAGAATTCCAATAATTAAAAGCAGTACCAAGTTCTGAAACCCTCATATCAATAGTTCTTGCTGCAAGTTTTTCTTTCATAGAAACTCTGAACTTTAGTATTTTTTCTAAAGTTACATCATTTTCAAAGTAGTTTTTCATGTAGTTTTTCCAGACTCCACGTAGCTCATCTCTTCGTTTTTCTTTCATAGGTTTTTGATTTGCAAAGTAGATCCAAATTTCTTCAAATTTTGATTTGTGTTTTCTGCTGTATGTAGTTTCAACATCTTCTCCAAGTCTGAGATTATTTAATATCTGATTTCTTTTTTTATTGCAATATATTTCAGTAATTCCAGCGGACTTATCGCCGATCTTTTCTCTTATGAGTCTTCCATACAGATTCTTGTATCTTATATAGTAAGTAACATCACCATTTTTTTTATGGTATAATTGAATTCCAGAAAATCTTTTCGAATTAATATAACCCATCTTAACCTCTTTTTAGTCACCTATTGGTCACCCAAATTGAAAAAACGTGATGTTTTTTGATTAGACTTGATTATAGCATAATGTGTCGAAAAGTACTACTGTATCGATAGTTAGAGACACTTGATGAGACTTGAGTCTACTTGATGAAACAGTGCTTTTCAAATCCGATTACGGTACCATTCAATAATCTAACAAAACAAATTATCTAATAATCATTGAAATAAAAATAAATTTAAAACATGATTACTTTTCAAACTAACTTTCTCTAAATTTAATAATCTAATAACTTTT
>MAAB01001499.1_pt1 | contig 19992 bp, 17 predicted proteins | sample 1115991 | NCBI WGS metagenome assembly MAAB01 (sample SAMN04961124, study PRJNA320927) | seawater metagenome | isolation source: sample BD02T18 sea water enriched with oil for 18 days | place: USA:Gulf of Mexico | collected 2013-07-27
TAACAGATAAATAATTTGGTCGACCGCTTTAGCATCTGAAAATTCGCTTCATAGTGTTAATAACGTTTGTTTATAGCCGTTAGCAATTATCTATAAAGAGTATGCTTTGGAGAATTTAGAAGGAGTATACGATCAAAATAATGGCCGTTTTGTCCTCTAAGATAAAATTAGAGCTATATTGTCAAAAGCTGACTTACTCCTAATTGGTTGCAAACTATTAAGTTATTCTATTCCGTTTATGTCGCAATTTCCTTTTCGTTATCTATTTTTAATAAAAATTAGAATTAATTGTCAGCTTGTCTATAATTTGTACAGCAAGCAAATTCAAGGACTGATGCAATGCCAAAAATTTATGATGAACCTAAAAAGAACTCACCAATGTTATGGATATCTCTGTTCATTCTGGAAAGTATAATTTTTCTATATCTCATCGGTAAAATTATCAGTTTCTTAATTTAATTAACTATTCGGTTTAAAACGATTTTTTCAGCCACTTCAAAATTCCAGTTAACAATCTAGGTTTACCTGTGAATAGAGAAACATCATGTGAGTGAGAAGCAGAAATGAACTTATCTTTTGAGGTAACTTTGTCATATTAAATAACTCTCTCGCCCATTTTTTCTTTACGATCGCCCCCAATGTTTTCCTAACTAAGTTAATAGCACTCAATTCATAGCCATTAGAGAGCACTATCTTTTGGCAAAACAACAGCGTTGTTATTTTTATCGATCTTGAAAAGTAATTGAAACTTTATTGTCACCTTTATTGCTCATCGGGGTACTTATTGTAAAAACATACGTATCAATTGGAAGAACACTCATTAAATTAACTATTTTTTCGATGGTAATTCTACCTGCGAGGAGATTAAATTATTTTAATAACTTAATGAGTGACATAAATATCGGAGTAAAAGATGAATTCGAACAACACAATATCAACAGAAGAGAAAAAAGCGCTTGAACATGTAAAGTATAAAAGAGAATTCTACGGACACCTTTTCGCGTATGTTGTTTCTCTTCTCCTTATCTTTGCGGTTAATTTAATGACATCTCCTCAATACCTATGGGCTATGTGGGTTCTAATAGGGTGGGGGGTTGGTATTATGTCTCATGGAACAACCTTAATTGTAAAATATGGCTTTTTTGTACCTTCTTTGGGAAATTCGTCAGTTGAAAAAACATTCTGATGCTAATTATTTGATTCACATTTGAGCTAATGGTCAACAAACTGAGTTATCTGAAATAAAGCTGTTTGGCTAAGAGGCAATACAGCGATTATTCTAGCTACATTAGGGGCTAGGAATGATGTTATGCATAATAGTAGTCCTTGGATTAAAGGAACTATAAATATGGTTCAGAGCTAATATTCAAAATTGTGCGCATCGCTGACTTAAGATGATGCTGTGGGGGTAGGCCTTCTTTAAGATTGATAGGGACATGTAACATCAATGCGAATAAACATACAGGCTAAATGATCTATCACTTTTTTTATCTTGATTTCAAGCTTATCAGGATTAAATGGATTTTCTATTCCACCTGTTGCCCCCTCATATTTATCTTCTTGTCATCGTAGTGCCATTTTCTGTGTTGACGACTTATACAGGAATATACTTATATTGTACATCCATCCTAAGACACCTAATCAGTTCATAACCATTAATTTTTGGCATGTTTATATCAGTAATAACTAAATCAAATTTATGGGTCCTAGCCTTAGATTAACCATTTAATCCGTCTTCGGATGCTACAAGGTTGAATCCAATGGACTTTAGTTTGAAAGTAAGCATGTCACGTATTTTCCGAGAATCGTCGACAACAAGTATCAATTTATCCATGGTAATGAGTACGGTGTTTTTCTAAATATTGTTATGTGAAAAATAGTATGTGACATCAAACAAATGGAAAGGCAGCCTCCTTTTGTCGCTAGAGCAATACTAGTACATTTTTAGCCTGCTATTATATATTAAGCAATACTAAATTTTAGGGGGGTTGACTACCAGGAAGAGATATAATGCAAAAAATCACTTCCTAAAACTGGCTGGGATCAGCGAAAATCGCCTTGTTTTCACAATACCTTTAAGATGATACATAACCATTTTTCCCATTTTTCTTCGCTTGATACATACACTCATCTGCACGATTTACGATGGATTCAAAACTTTCATCTATACGCGAGCAAACGACACCTATACTTACTGTTACACTTTGGACTTTTTGAAATTCATTAGAGTTAATAACAGATAGAAGCCGGTTTGCCGCCAGGCTGGCTTTTGATGTATTTGTCTCTGGACACAAGATAAGAAACTCCTCACCTCCCCATCTTGAAACAATGTCTACTTTTCTACTTACTGATAAGATTAATTTAGAAACTTGAAACAAGACTTGGTCTCCAATATTGTGACCATAAGTATCATTAACCTTTTTGAAATCATCAATATCAATCATTACAATTGAGAACTGAGTGTTATTTCTTCTATTTCTATCTAGCTCAGTATAAAAGACTTCATCTATATACCGTCTATTATATAACCCTGTGAGGGAATCTCGAACAGCTAGTTCTTCTGCTTTCGTAATTAAATCAGTTAATTCCATTACTCTTCTTACAGAAAAAACAGTGAGAGAAAAGGAGATAGTGATAAAAGTCGGAATGATTTCATCGAGTTCATAACTTTCATGTTGTTTAGTATATGAATTTAATAACTCAAATAAGTCAATATGAGAAAAATAAGAAAGGCAAATCAGATTTAAGATAATAATAATTATCAAATCTAAATAAATTGCCTTTTTTATTCGTTTTGGTAAAGACTTCATATCGCCACTTATTTCCAAATTATCAATTTAAGCTACGTCTATGAAAGGAAAATAATGAAATTTAAAATCCATTTATAATATTCACTAATATAGAAACTAGTTGTCTAAAGGCCAATGAAATTCAACTGCACTATGTCTTGATAACAGATTGAGCATGGCGCCTCTATATGATGAATTACGAGCCAATATTAATGAAAATCACGCAAGTTCAAATACAACTATAGTACAAAAAAAGAACAGTACCTATGGGGGTAGCAAATTAATACCACTTTCTCAAAGTACAACAATCCTGAAATACATTGGTTGCTAACCTATTGTTTTTTCTATTTGTTGGTTATTTAAAAGATATTCCGCTTTATATATTTATCGGAATAAAAGTACATCATTCTGTCAAAATATCTTATAGGTTGTTCAAGTTTCTCGTTTATTTTAAGACGGAAATTTACTTGTATTTGAATTATCAACCAATGTTCAATTAATTAGTATCGTAAGCGATACTTTAAGAATGACATTTAATTTCTGATATTCAACCAATAACCTAAATGATCACTTTTTGTGCGTTACTGACGTTAGTGTTTGAATTTTTGCCATCTGTTTTCTAATGAATTACTCGAATCATGTTATTGAGGCGTGACTATAAAAATCGTTATATACATTTAATAAGTTGATTATCGCCGTCAGAAAAATATCATCAGAAATTCATAAGAACGTCAGGTATTTTAACGCAGGCTTGCTTAAACTGACCGCTCGTTCAATCATATTTAAACGAAGTTAGTTAACTCGTTGGTTTCAAAATAAGGAAAGAATCATGAACAAAGCTTTACGAATCGGTTTAATTATCACTGTAATGTTGATGTCGCCTTTTATCGGTGCTGTCGAATTTGACGATGCTCAAAAGTGCAATGAAATTAAGGATGATCCCGATTTAACAATCCAATACTGTACAACAGCTATACTGTCCGGTGAATTGAGCACTGATAATTTGGTCCCTGTATTGACTAAGCGAGGATTTTCCTACTACCGAAAGCGTAATTTTGATCGGGCTATCAGTGATTTCAGCGCCGTCATTCGGTTGGATCCTAACATTGCACGTATCTATATTGCACGGGGAATGGCCTACGATTACTCCGAACAAAATTATGACGAAACCATTGATAACTTCAATTCGGCGATCCGATTAAAACCTAACAATGCTCGTTATTACAATTATCGATGTTGGGCCTTTGTTGTAAAGGGGGATGCTCAATCAGGGCTTTCTGACTGTAATAAGTCATTGGAACTTCAACCGGATAATCCAGGTACTCTCGATTCTCGCGGCCTTGCGCACTTTGCCCTAGGGAATTACCAAATCGCACTGAAGGATTACAACAAGACAATCCAGTTAGATTCTGAAGCTTGGTCAACTCATCTAAATAGAGCCCGTATACTCGAAATATTAGGTGACACTTTACAGGCAGAAGCAGGCCGGAAAATAGCCAGGGAAAATGCACAGGGAGAAGAACAATACGGTATTTGGTTACGTAACCTTGAAGATGCTGAAAAAAACAACCAGCATCTTAGGAAGTAGCATTAGGACGTAATCAACGAGCAATGTAAAAACAGGCCACCGCTAATGACTTTTTGGTGCGCAAAAATTGAAGGCTATATAATATGAAGGTCAACTCTGTGGTCGTACAACGGACATTAAAATTGATATTCTATTTATCATATAGATGCTTAATCCGTTTCTTTGATTAAATGTTATACTCAGTTTGTGAGCAAATTAGTCTGTTTTAAAATTCAGCTGTACATTTTTGCCTAGCAAAATTGATAAGTTGCCTAACAGCAAAGAGACGCTAAAAAAACGTGTCATTTTGTCTTAGGAAAAATCTATCAATAACCAAATGGGTTTTAAACTTTGTTGACTTTTCTAAAGAATATAAGACTAGAAAATACAGTCTTTGTACCTTAATTCAATAGGAAAAATTATGTTAAATAAAAAATACTTTGTTGCCTGTACTTTTTCTACAATTTTATTCACCGCTTGTGGTGGAGGTGGTGGCTCTTCTGATGATTCAAACGATAATGTTTCATTACCTAATTTTTCTTTATCGGTAAGTGATGCTCCTGTTGATGACCTTTCAGAAGTTGTAGTATGTTTCAACCAAATTGAATTAAAAAATAGTGGAGGGGGGGTTACTTTCACCGTTGGTAGTGGATCCGGAATGATTGATGCTAATGGTTTATGTTTAGATAATGATGGTAGTGTAATTCCTAATACGGTAGGGATAGATTTAAAACAATACACAGGTAGTGATTCAATTGAATTAGTTGAAGGTATAACTATTGAGGCCGGAGATTATACGCAATTACGTTTAATCATGAGCGATGGTTCTTATGGTACAGATGCAGAAACGAATGAAAAAATTGGTGTAACGGTTCCCTCAAATGAGCTTAAATTAGATGGGTTTACCGCAACGATAGGTGGAACTGTAGATTTCACACTAGAGTTCGATCTAAACAAGTCTATGACAAATCCTGTAGGTCAGGTAGGCTATTTTCTTAAACCTCGAGGGGTTAGGTTAGTTAATAATAATGAAGCGGGTCATATTGATGGAACTGTTGCGGAAACGTTATTAATTGATAACCTATGTACGCCGCTTTCTGATTCATCAGCAAACGTAGCCAGTGTTTATATGTATGAGGGCGCTGATGTTGCTATTGAAGCTTTAGAAGATAACGGCGGGGATGAAAATAATAACTTACCTTATGCGAGCGCCGCAGTTACTTTTGATAGCGAACAAACCAGTTATAACTTCGAAATTGGTTTTATTACAGTAGGCGAGTACACCATTGCGCTAACTTGTGACACCGAAGATAACCCTGAAATTGACGAAAATATAAGTTTTATTACTTCACAGAATATTTCTGTTGTTGCTGGCAACACACCTGTAGAAGTTAACTTTTAAATCATCTACCTATTAATCATTAATTGGTGCTCTTGTTATTTTACAAGAGCATTTTCGTTTCAAAGTATCTACTTAAACTCGTCAATACACAGCCAAACTTAAAGGTAATAGCTCAACAGAAACTAAAATATTATTAGCTATTTTTTCTCTTTTTCAATACTACCACCAGAATTTCCAGTAAGTAATATTTCGAAGGATATCGTTTAACTACAACGTTATTTTAATCATCTGTATTATTTTGTACCGACAAATTAAACGTTTTTACATCACAGTTACTGAAGGCATCACAACCTCTTATAATAAACCTTAAGCTTGATAGGTATTCATGTTGAAAGTACTCACTACCTATAGATTCACTTCCCGCGGAGCAAGATAATCTGTTGTCATCAATTTCACATTGAACTTCACCTGTCGCGTTAGGGCAAAGTGAGAAAGAAGCGCTACCACATTTAAGACCTACTACTTTATTTCTATCAGAATGTACTTCACCGTTAGTCGATAAATATAGATCTATTCTGTAGGATGCTGAGGTAGGCGATACCCACTGCACTTCAAAGCTAGTGCCTTTTGTAACCGTAACCTGCTCTCCTTCATAATAGTCTTTTGAATCAAATCTGACATTTTGTAAGTTAAAGCCCTCGGTATCAACTTGAGAGTCATCGATGTCTGGAGCTTTTTCACCAGAATCGCCCCCACAAGCGCTTAGCACTAATATACAAATGAATAATAAAATATGTTTCATAAATGTCCTTATTATTAAATTTAATGTATTCCATAAATGGCTGATCTTCAGCGTTAGAAGACATTAAGCTTTTCAGTTCGTTACGTCAACAATGAGCACTTTAATGTATCCTATTTAACTTCGCGCCTGGCGGTTAAGGTGGCTAAATTAAGGCTGATTTGTGGCAGTAATGATAATAACCGTCGACCTTGAACCATTTAAATTTGGCACTAAGTAAACGGTAAGTGCCAATGTTCATTGTGGGTGCAATATAGAAAATCATACTTTCGCAGTTGGCTTGGAGGCAGTCATTACATCTTGGTTTACTTAACTAATGTTTCTCACAAAATGACATTGTTTTATATGATTTTATAAGGACACAGAAAAGCTTTGATATTTAAATTTTGTTATTACTTAACCAATATCTATACTTATCTATTCAAAGAATTAAAATTAATCGAATAGGGAAATTTTTTTTATGGAAGAGATTAATAATAAATTTATTGCTCGCCAAGCAATTTTTGACCATAAAAAGAACACCTATGCTTATGAGCTTTTATATCGCAATAGTTTAGATAATTTTTATAATTGCTCAAAGCACGAAAAAGCTACCTCCCAGGTTATTTTACAAAATCACATTTTTGGTGACCTAAATAATCTTTGCTCGCAAAAAAAGGCATTTATCAATTTCGATGAAAAATCATTATTGGAAAAGTTACCACTAGTATTAGATAAAAATTCGGTCGTTTTGGAATTGTTAGATACAATTAATGTTACACCTGATGTTATCAAAGTGGTGTCGGATTTATATAATAAAGGCTATACACTAGCGTTGGATGATTACGATTTCTCTCCGAAGTGGGAACAGTTATTTCCATACATATCCATTATTAAGGTTGATAGAAAAGATATTTCATTTGAACAAATAACAGCCTTAAAAAATAGCAAACTTATCGTGGACAAAGAAATAAAAATTGTTGTAGAAAGAATCGAAACTCATGAACAGTTTAATATGCTAATTCAGATAGGTATTGATTATTTTCAAGGCTATTTTTTTCACGAACCAGAAATTAAAGTTGGTCATTTTATTAAGCCAATCAAATTAAACTTGCTACGGTTATTTCCTGAAGTTTTTAAAATCAATATGGACTTTAATACTTTATCTGAAATAATTTCTCAGGATGTAAGTTTGATGAATGGGATTTTAAAATTAGTTAACCTGCAATCAGAAGAACAACGAATAAAAATAACGTCCATAAAGCAGGCTGTTACTTTCTTGGGAGTCGATAAAATTAAACAATTTGTCGCTATTATCGGTATGTCTAATTTATCATCTGATTCTACTAATGAACTTTTAAAGGAGTCATTAGTACGTGGTAAAATGATGGAAAATATATCTTTTTATTCCACTTTTGGAAAAATAAAAGAATCTGCCTTTATTACAGGTATCATGAGTCACATAGGTGCGATACTCAATTGCCCGCTTGAAGATATAATTATGGAATTACCATTAGATGAAGAAATTAAAACAGCTTTGGTGAGCAATAGAGGACTACTTTATGAAGCACTCGAAATAGTAAAACATTATGAATTTTCAGAAAATAAACACAAAACCTGTAGCATCATGGCTAAGCACGACATATCAGAAGAAAAATTACTCATGAACTATCATGATGCACTCAAATGGTGTTTGGCAACTTGTCCGTAGGTCTTATCCTATTTTTTATCTGATTTATAAGGGATTAAGAAAGACACACAGATTAAATTAGTCGTTATGTGTGTCTTACGCAACTTGTGCCAATCTAGTCTTTAACTCTTGAATGATAAATTAAGCAATAATAATTTTAGCTAACTTTTCATTCTGCGGTAATTTTTCACTAATAAGTTCCCCAGTCGCACTATGATATGCTAACCCTGTCATCACTTTCTTAAATATGGCTTTCATTACAGGCTGCATTATCAATTGCCCCATCACCCAACCAAGTGGCCCACCTTTGACAACAAACTCCGCAGACATATATATTTCACTGCTGCATTCATCAATAGGCGTCACTTTCATTTCTGCTTGCATGCTTTTTAGTGGCATTGAATGGTTAGAAATATCCATTTTATAGCCTTGCCCTTCTTGGTATTCAATAATCTCTTCTACAAGGCTTGAGCCGTCATTAAATGTGCAGGTTCTTTTTGCGCCTAAACCTGAGCAAATTTCATTGGCACTAGCAGATGATTTAATCGTTATAGCAAACCTTTCAATGTTGTTATAGTCCTCAAGAACCTGCCAAACTTTTTCTGCTGGTACGTTAACCTTTAATGTCTTTTCACAATGATGTGCCATGATATTTACCTTTCTATTTAATTAATTTTTACAAACTAGCTAATTAATTGTTAGCTAACGGAATACTTGTGCCTGTTGAACTCTATCTGTTGGGTTAATTACTTGTTTTTAATCCTTGAATAATTATTTCGATTGACGAGGTTAAATCTTTTTCAAAGTCGGGTTTCAATGCCTGAAACTCTTCGAGTTGATAAAGTTTTTTTAGTGCGTCACTTTGTGTCGTTGCTGTCCAAGAATTTGTCGTGGCTGCATAACTTAAGTTCAATAACTTAAAAGCCTTTTCACCTTCAATATCAGGGTAAATTCTCGTGATATCCAATGTGAGACCATAAAGTAATTTCATCGCCAAACGCTTAAACTCCAACAACTGCTCAAATGAGCTATTTCTTTCTAAAGAAGTAAAAAGAATAGGCATTAAATCTAGCAGATTGGGCTGTGATAACATCGTGTTTACCCAAGTATCAGCAAAAGCTTTTGCCGCAACTTCTTGTTTAAGCGTTCGTAACTGCTGACTAAAATCACCTACCCACTGTTCAAATAAGTCGGCAAAGACATTCAAAAAGATTTCATCTTTCGAACTAAAATACCGATACATATTGGATTTGGTAAAACCCGCTTCAACAGCAATTGCGTTAAAACTCACCTTATCGTAACCATTGTTTTTAAAAAGCGTAAAAGCAGCTTGATAAATAGCCTCTTTCCGCTCATTTTTCTTTTCGTTTGTTCTTGCACGTTGCCAATTCATGTTTTTACCTAAGTGCCTGGTGGTCTCTTATTTGTATGTTAAGAGACCGCTGGTCCTTTGTCAATGGTAAATATCATCAAGATGTCCAATATCAAAAGTATGCTTTGAAATGGTATAAATCATTATGGGAGGGGAATTAAGATAAACAGATAGGAATTAAGGGCCGCTAAGTAAGATAACGCTAGGTTATCTAATATCGACAGCTTCATCATTACTGCCAATAACACAATGATTTAAAAATAATAAATTGTGTTGTTCAAGCTAGGTTCTTGATTTCATACAGTCCCTTGAAAGAGTCATGATGTAAAAAAATATCATAATAAACCTCCCTTATATGTAGCCAATTATGTTTCTGGAATGAATAAGCTTTATTTATTGCTAATAATTCTCGATATCGACATTTTTATTAATTTCCGATTTCGGGAATTTAAGCTTCTTTTTTGTTTTTTTTTGTAAAACAGACTTGAAATCAATGCGTTAGTTTTGGTCTGCGACTTGCAATCTAAATGTTAAGTTTAAAATGCGCTGATTCAAATCGCTAAGTTAATCAGCAATAAGAAGGGTTTTCACATTGGATATTAAAGTTGAAGTTGAAAGTAAATCGTCTAAAAAGAGGCATATCACTTTATTGATAGGACTCGTCGTACTCATGTTGATTTACTGGCTGTTTAGTTTACCTGCGGCACAAAGCAAAGTTGAATCAAAGCAATTATGGATTGAACAAGTGCAACAAGGCACATTGGCGTTAACCGTAACTGGTTTTGGTCAGCTTGAGTCTAAAGTGCAACGGTTTCTAACCGCTCCTTATTCGGCTGTCGTAGAAGAAATTATCCTTCGACCCGGCGCGAAGGTTACCCCGGAAAGTATTATCTTAAAAATGTCCAACCCTGAAATAGATCAGACAGTTATTTTAGCCCAGCTGGCACTTAATGCAGAAAATGCACGGTTAAAACAGCTTAAGTTAACTCAAGCTCGAGAGAATTTGTCAGCAAGTAATGGTATTGCAGAGCTCAAACTAGATTTAGGTGTTTTTCGTTCTAAGTTAGCAGCAGAAACAAAACTGGCCAAGCAGGGCATAGTGACACAGCTTAACTTAATGACCACACAAGCAGAGGTTAATAAGTTAGCTGGTCGTTTAGATAATTCTAAAAAGCGCTTAAAGCAATTAATAGATATTCATCAGCAAGGCTTGCAAATTCAAGCTGAATACATTGCCGAGAAGTCTAGTCTATTAGTAATCGCTGAAAATAATTTCCAGCGATTACTAGTAAGAGCTGGTATTGATGGCGTATTACAAGCATTGCCGGTTGAATTAGGGCAAAGCGTAAGTACGGGTCATCAATTAGCATTAGTTGGTGGAACAAATGATTTATTAGCCATAGTCCAGATTCCACAACGTGATGTACAAGCAATGCTACCTGAAATGTCAGTTAGCATTGATACCAGAGGTGGCTTTGCACAAGGTAAAGTTACCCGAATTGACCCGGTTGTAAAGGACGGTAACGTTGAAGTAGAAATAGAATTAATTGGCCAATTACCAAAAAATGCCCGTCCTTCATTAAAAGTCGAAGCAAAAGTTAATTTAGGCCGATTAGACAACGCACTTTATATCAAATCTCCAGTGAATAGTTCACCAAATTCTCGTTTAAAGGTATTTAAAGTCGATGAAAAAGACAGTAGCGCGCAAGTAACATGGTTAGAGTTCGGCGTTAAGAATGGTCAATATATAGAGATAAAGTCAGGGGCAAAGTACGGCGAGCAATTTATTTTAAGTGATATGAATAAATTTTCAGAACAAACCAATATTCAAATTATTCCATAATTATAAATAAACATTTTTCAGATAAGTAACTTTAAGCAACCAACTTAAGTACTTATTAATTAATAATTTTTAATGCAGTTTTAGCATTATCAGCAAAATAGGTAAATATGATGACAGACTTGAAAAACACAACTAATAACGTAATGAATGAAACTGCAAATAAAAAAGAGGTTTGTTTACAGTTAAGTAATATAGCGAAAATTTTTAGAACACAAGACATGGAAACACATGCGCTAAGACGTGTAGATTTAACTATTTATAAAGGTGACTTCGTTTCTATCTCAGGACCTTCTGGCTGCGGTAAATCATCATTACTGGCCATTATGGGATTATTAGATAGCCCGACTTCAGGTAGTTATCATATTGTTGGAAAAGATGTCAGCCAGTTAGGCGTTGATATGCGAGCAGAAATACGTAATAAAAGTATTGGTTTTATTTTTCAGTCATTTAACTTAATTGATGAATTGAGTGTTTTCGAAAATATAGCTTTAGTTTTAAGGTATCGAGAAGTCGACAGCGGCTCTAAAGAGTTAACAGAAAGCGAAATCGAGTTAGCTGTACATAGCGCGTTAGCACAGGTTGATATGGGACATCGAGCAGAGCATAAACCTAATCAATTATCTGGTGGACAGCAACAGCGTATAGCTATTGCTAGAGCGCTTGTCGGCAAGCCAGCCATTTTATTAGTTGACGAACCTACCGGGAACTTAGATTCAAAAAATGGTGATGCAGTAATGGGGTTACTGAAGAGTTTAAATAAAGCCGGTACCACAATTTGTATGGTGACACATGATACACGATACGCCGAATTTGCTGACACTCAAATGCATTTACTTGATGGTGAAATGATCACAGAACCTGTGTTCATGATTGGAGAGGCAAGCTAATGAAGCTTAAACATGAAATTAAACATAGTATTGCAGGATTGAAGAAAACTCCTATTTTTGTTTTTACTTTAGTGTTCACTTTAGCAATCACTTTAGGGGCTTTATTTGCAGCATTTAATTTGAATCAACTTATTTTATTTAAAGAACTTCCTTACGCGAATGCCGAGCAGTTATACATTTTAGAGCAAAATATTGTCAGGGATGGCAACGACAATATTGGCGATCAAATTATCGGCGCTCAAATAAGGATGCATCGACTAAGTAAAGAATTTATTAGCTCAGCGATCGTGCAAAGAGGAAAGGGCATATTAGTGAGTAGCCCCAGTGAACCTGTTGTGACAACACTGTTTTTAAGTAATGAGTTCTTTTCCTTATTAAGTGTTCCTTTTGAACTAGGTGGTGCTTTTTCTAATAATGGTAGCAATACACAATTAAATGATGCAAAAGCTGAAGCAGTTATTAGTTATCAACTGTGGCAAACTGACTTTGCTGGCAGTGAACAAGTTATTGGTCAAAGTTTGCAAGTTAATGATGAAAATTTTAAAATTGTTGGTGTTTTAGCTGAAGAATTTAAAGAACCCGATCCTTTTATTGTTCAAGCCAGTCAAGTTTACTTACCCTTTAAATACAGTGGATTAACGGAGAAAATTGGAAGAGGCACCTCTACATTATTAAGTTTAGTACATTTACCTCAAGGGCAAAGTCTTGTTGGAATAACAGAACAACTTTCGATGATTTTTTCCGAATTTATGCATGAAGGTGCTGACGCAACTGATTATACAAATATTGTATTAAAAGCAAACTTAACAAAATTGAGTGATTCAATTCAAGGTGACAGTGCTCAAATTACCTTAGTCATATTTGCTGCATCTTTAGTACTCTTATTAATCGCCTTTGCCAATGTAGTTAATTTGTACTTATCACACATCAGCAAAAAGCAGCAACTGCTTGCTATTTGTGCATGTTTGGGAGCAAAACCTAAAGCCTTATTTAAAAAACTTTTTGTAGAAAGCTTACTGTTAACGCTAAGTTCTGCGGTCTTTGCGCTTATTATTTCGGCTTGGTTATTAGTATTAACCAAAGAAATTGCTGGCGGGACTCTACCTCGACTTAATGAACTAAGTTTAGACGGGACAACAATTCTTTTTAGTTTATTTATCGCCATTGTATTAGCCGCGTTATTAGCTTTCTTTGGCAAGTTTGCTGTGTCATATGATGCGCTTAAAGAGCATTTATCTGCTAGTGGTAAAGGGACTAATGCTCAAGTGTCTCCTAAAATAAGGAAAATGCTCATAGCCTCACAAGTATCACTTACCGGTCTTTTATTATTGGTAACCTCAATGGTATTACAAACCAATTTGGAAACCGTTAATAACCCTTTAGGCATAAACGTTGAAAACGTTACCAGTGTCTGGGTTGATGCAGGAAAGAGTTATCAAGGTCAGCAACCATTAACGACTTTGGCACGTCAGCTTAAACAACATTTTAGTCAGCTGCCTCAAATAGAAAATGTTGCCGTGACGACGACTGCCCCTGTTTTAAAGTCACCATGGGGGATGACTTATTATGATGAAAACAATAAACGTCTAGGCAGTTTTAGTTTTAATACAGTCGATGAAAGTTATTTAGAAACTGTGCAACTTTCACTTTTGTCAGGGCGAAATTTTAATCAAGAAGAAATATCAGAGCAAAAAGATGTAATAATTTTAAGTAAGGCAAGTGCATTAAAGGCATTTAATAAAATAGATGTGGCTGGCCTTTATATTTATAATGGCAATGGTAAAGCGAATTTGATTATCGGTGTTACAGAAAATTATATAAGTAACCTCTCTGAAGAAAGTCGACCACAAGTATATATCCCCGTTAGACCATGGTGGCGACTCACTTTAAACTTAAAAACCAAGGCTAGTATGCCGATGTCTAAAATAGATATCCTTGAGCAATTACGTGTTGTTGATGCCAGTTTACGCATTCAAAATTATACACCACTGCCTGAAGCTGTAGCAATAATGGTCTATCAATATAGATTAACGGCCTGGTTAGCGGCTGGTTTAAGTCTTTTTGCCCTTATTCTTGCTTGTACTGGGATTTATGGTGTCATCAGTTATTCAACGCAAATGAGACGCTATGAATTAGGTGTTCGTATGGCCTTAGGTGCCAAGCGAAAACGTATTATTAATTTAGTACTAAAAGATGCTTTGAAACCTGTGATGTTAGGCTTGTGTGCAAGTCTATTATTTGCAGTGCTAATTTATCAAGTAGCGATTAATCAAATAGAGCACTTAGGATCACCAGATGCCATTCAAATCATAATGTCATTATTGTTACTACTGGTGTTCTCATTTATAGCCTGCTTTATTCCTGTTACAAGCATGGTGAAACAAGATCCTGTAAAAGCGTTAAGAGACGAATAACAATCTCATCATCGACGATATACTCGTACCATTTGAATATGAAAGTTTCAGTAAATGGAACGGGTATAAGTTACTGAATAAATGGCTGTCTTTGTGCTAATATCTTTAGTTATAGGCAGTAATATTAAGCTATCAATTCATTATGACAACTAAACAAAAAATACTTATTATTGACGATAATGCAGAAGTCAGATTAAGCGCTCGTTTTTTTCTGAGTAATTATGGTTTTGAAATTATTGAAGCCGACAGCCCAGTTACTGGCTTAGCCGTACTTGAAACAGAAGTGGTAAACCTTGTTTTATTGGATATGAATTTTTCACTTGATACCACTTCAGGTGAAGAGGGATTATATTGCTTACGAAAAATAATGGTTTTAAACGAGTATTTACCTGTTGTCGCTATTACTGCTTGGTCGAGTGTTGATTTAGTCGTTAAGGCACTAAAAGTTGGCGCACAAGACTTTATTGAAAAACCATGGGACAACCAAAGGTTGTTACAAGTCATAAAACAATGTTTGAAAGTAGAAGAACTGCAAAAACAAAATAAGAAACTACAACAAACAAATGAGACTGATATAGAGCAACAATTATCGTTTGTCGCCCATTCTCCGGCGATGAAGACATTATTAGCTCAACTTGATGAAGTTGCCCAAACAAAAGCGACGATTTTATTAACCGGTGAAAATGGTACAGGTAAAAGTACCTTAGTTAACTATATTCACCATAAATACAATCAGCAATTGCAGAACAATCAGTTTAGCAGCTCAGCATTAGTTAGCGTTAATATGGGCGCTATTCCCGGTGACTTGTTTGAAAGCGAAATGTTTGGCCATACCAAAGGGGCATTCACTGGTGCTCATCAAACACGTATTGGCCGCTTTGAGTTGGCAGAATCAGGTACATTGTTTCTCGATGAAGTGGCAAATATTCCCCTTGCATCTCAGGGGAAATTATTAAGAGTGCTTGAATCAGGAGAATATGAGCCCGTGGGTTCGAGCATTACACAAAAAGCGAATGTACGTTTGATCAGTGCAACGAATGCTGATTTTAATCACTTGTTTAAACAAGATCTTTTTAGACAAGACCTTTATTTCAGGTTAAACACTATAGAACTAACCGTTCCCGCATTAAGAGAGCGACTTGAAGATATTCCCGAGCTTGCTGAAATTATGCTGACCAAGTTGTGTTTGCAATATGACAAGCCATTAATGAGTTTATTGCCCTGTGCTATAAAACGGTTATGCCTCTATGACTTTCCGGGTAACTTGCGTGAACTTAGTCATATACTTGAACGTGTCGTCTTAATGCATAAAGAGGTCGACATAAAAGCTGAATATCTGATGATAAACGATAACTACAAGCAAGCCGATATAAAAAAAGGAAGTGTAACAACTCTGTCTCGAAACAATGGACAAAGTATGCCTTTGATGACTATTGAAGCGGCAGAGAAAATGTTAATCGATCAAGCTTTAAGTCAGTGTCATGGGCAAACTAATGAAGCGGCTGTGCTATTAGGATTAAGTAAAAGTGCTATTTATCGTCGGTTAGACAAATATAAAATTAGTGCCAAAGACTACCTTGGGGAACTCAATTGAAATGGAAAATGAACAGAGTAATAACTTTCCGTCTATGAGCCCATTAAGTTTAGAGCAATGGCTGAATCGAGTATTATTTAGCGTTAACTTTATTCTACTGTTTTTCATTTTACTTAGTACTTGGCTTATTAGTCGTTCAGTTTTATTAGTCGTGACAATATTTATCTTTAGTTTACCTCTTGTGGCTTTTCTCACTGAAAATATAAAAAACAAGTTAATACAACCATATTTTGGTTTGTTGACTTCATTAGAATCAATTAAAGTTGATGATTACTCTTTTAAAACTATTCCTGTTTTTTCTAAGGGGGTTAGTGCGCAACTTTTTCATGAGGTTGGAAATCTTGCGCAACTGTTAAGACAAAAAAAACGCCTCTTTGATGAGAAAGATTTATTAGTTCATAGCTTGATAAAACAGTTAGACAGCCCTGTACTTTTAATTGATGAACAGAATAAGCTTGTTTATGGTAATCAAGCCCTATCAAATTGGATAAACAAAGATTGGCGCTTGATGCGACTTACACCCATTAAATCTCTTGGTTTATCGCAATTAGAAAATGAATGGTGCTTTGATGATACAGAACAAGCTCAGCGATTTAAGATTCGCTCTAGCAGCTTTAAAGACCAATCAGGACAGCATCAATTATTAATGTTAACTGATATCAGCTCTGAATTGAGAAAAATGCAATCTCAGTCATGGCAGCAAGTTGTGAGAGTATTAAGTCATGAAATTAAAAACACTTTAACGCCTATTCAATCATTAGCGCAAACCCTGGCGCAATTTAGCCAAGTTCCAGATCAAAAAGAAGCCCTAAATGTTATCGTTGAACGTAGTCAAAATTTAACGGAATTTGTTCAACAATATAGTCAAATGACACAGGTATATAGCCTTAATCTTAAGGAAATAGATTTAAAAAATACACTTTCAAAAATGTGCATGTTACACCCAGACTTAGTGGTTAAAAATAAATTAGACGTTAAGTATATAACCGCAGATCCGATATTGTTTGAACAGGTATTATTAAACTTAATTACTAATGCCAAACAAGCAAGTAGTTTGCAAGGCATGGATAATGAAAAAATAACAATAAGCTTTAACAGTTATCAAATAGTCGGTTTTACCATGCTCGAAATTTCTGATAACGGTAGCGGCATTCAAAATAGCGATAACTTGTTTGTGCCCTTTTATACAACGAAGCAAAATGGGCAAGGAATAGGGTTAGTGTTATGCCGAAACATTATAGAACAGCATGGTGGGCAGTTAACCTTAGTAAATAAGGTTAATGAAAAAGGCGCGAAGGCCTGCATAAAAATCCCTAACAAGTAAGGTGAGATATAAGTTTAATCCCTAGATTACCCCCTTAATTTAAAATCATTTACATTTAGTCGCCGTGAAATGGCATGTTTAACAATCTATCTTCCTTAATCACAATATAATGATTGCGAGTCATTCTAAAGTATTGCGTGAGCGTGTATTGAGTGGAGTAGTGGACATGAGTCATAAATTTACTTTATCACTATTTGGATTTTCCAAAAGAATCTACTCTTATTATGGTAATTCATAGATGCTTAGCCACTTCTTCAGGATAGGCTAAGTCGCATCATATATATCCACCATTACAAAACCATGCAGATTTTGGTAAATTGGTTATAATTCAAAAAATTATCACCTTAATTTAATATGAGAATATAGATGAGTAAATTATTCGGTATTTTATTGTTTCTCGCTTTTTTTGCATCGAGTTCTTCGTTTGCAGCTGAACAGAAAGTCATAATTCACAACGAAGGCTGGGAGCTTATTGGAGAGCTTGGTGTTTCACAATCACAAAATCCGAAAGGCTTTATTCTAATGTTGCATAAAGCTGCAGGAACACGATCAGAATATATTTCTATGGCCAATAAAGCTAATAAACTTGGTTTTCATAGTTTGCGTCTTGATCTTCGCGGCAATGGTGAAAGCATAAACCTTGGAGCCTTTGATTATTTGGTAAAGAAGAATTTTGAAATTAATGATCGGGCTTGGAGCGATATTGCCGCTGCACATAAATGGATCAAATCAGATCCTCGTTTTAAAGATCTTCCGCTTATCTATATGGGGGGCAGTTACAGTGGTGAAAAAATGGTTAATGCCAGTGATGTAGTTGGATTTGCCGATGCCTATATTGAAATGTCACCGGGTTCATTTAGCGAAGAGTCGATCGCAAAAATTGATGAAAGCGGTAAACCGTGGGTATTTACACGTGTGGAAAATGAGCGGCCATTTTTTACTCCGCTTTACCAAGATATACGTGATGGTTCAAAAAATGCCGAGATTTGGGTTTACCCAGGAGAGGCAAAAACAGGTCATGCCACAAGAATATTAAGCTTAATGCCTGAAATAGAAGATTTATTCTTGGAATGGATATTAAAATCTATAGATAGATGATAATTTAACAGCTTGAGTTTTATATATATTTAAGTCTAAAAACAAGGAGATGATGGTCTATTTCTATTCTGAAAAATATAAAGGGTCAGGTACACTTTACATTCCATTTGAATCCAAAGCCTCTTAATGGGGGGGATCTACATCAGGAGAATTACATTTATGGATGAGTTTGAGTATAAAATTGAAAAAGTGGATTATTCTTGGTTATCGAAAGGAGACGATAAATTAAGAGAGGTTTGTAAATTTCGGGGTCAAGAAGGCTGGGAATTGGTCAGCGCACAGCATCGTTGGATTGCAAATGACTACCATCTTTTTTTTAAACGAAAAACAAAGTAAAACAAAGTAAATTTAGCTAAATATATTCAATTTGTTACGCAGTGTTGGTGGCTGTTGTAACCGTTGGTTATTAATCGGGCGTTATGCATTAAGAAACACTTTCCTAAAGGTGATAGCAATGAAAATTAGTATAGTTATCCCAGCCCATAATGAAGAAAAGTACATTGGTCGATGTCTGGCATCAATAAATGAACAGCTGGCTCCACATGACCTGCAAGTCGAAACTATAGTTGTTTTAAACAGGTGTACTGATCAGACTGAAGGTATTGCAAAGCTTCACGGCGCTACAGTTGTTAGTAACAACTCAAAGAACCTGTCGGAAATCAGAAATACGGGAGTTGCTCATGCAAAAACTGAATGGGTAATTACCATTGATGCCGATAGCTGGATGTCTAAAGGGGTTTTGGCAGAAATCTATAAACATACTAAGCTCTCTAATCCGCTTGGCGGAGGTATACGAATTAAACCAGATAGGATATCAGCTGGAATAGCTGTCGGGTATGGAATTATGCTAGTACCTGCTTTTTTCCTAGGACTATCTTTTGGAATGTATTGGTTCAAAAAGTCTGATTTTGATGCTATCGGAGGGTTCGACGAAAAGTTACATATCGCAGAGGATGTTGATTTCCTTAGAAGACTCAAATCGCATGGTCGCAGGAACGGCAGGCGACACACAATAATAAAAGTTGAGTCAATCACAACGTCCTGTAGAAAATTTGACGAATTTGGGGACTGGCATTTCGTTCGTCTATTTGGTAATCCATGGAAAGTGAAAAGAGCGATGTTAGGGAAGGAGCGAGAATACCTTGATAAAAACTGGTACGAGGTTAAACGTTAGTGTTAGTGTAGGAAATTGCATAACAAACACTTTAAACAGAACAAAAGCAGTTGGTTAGGTTCCGCATCGCTTCACATTTTAACCAACTATTTTTGTCCGCTTAAGTGGGTGTTAGGTTTA